>Ga0257117_1000012_pt1 | contig 261736 bp, 240 predicted proteins | sample SI112_135mmetaG_FD_190157 | JGI IMG/M metagenome (GOLD analysis project Ga0257117, IMG submission 190157) | Marine microbial communities from Saanich Inlet, British Columbia, Canada - SI112_135m | ecosystem: Environmental > Aquatic > Marine > Inlet | place: Canada: British Columbia | collected... | reverse complement strand
CCAACTACTACACCAACGAGACCTCGACCACCACGAACAATGTCAATGGTAGTGGAGGCGTCTCAACTTCGAGTCTGCACGCTCTCAGCGGCACCGACCCCGGGGAGTCTTCGTCACTTTTCTCCTTCCCCAACTATTACAATTCCCTCACCTTGCTGGTGCGCGAAGATGCTTACCCAGCTGCTGATGCTGGTAACTCGTCTAGTGCACTTAACGGCGCTGCTATCTGCGTTGGAATTGGTACTATAACCGAGAATAACATAGTAGACTGGTTCTCCTCAATGGGCATCTCGTTCACCTCTGTTCCTGTAGCTGACGCTGCTGAGGCAACTGCTAAGTTCATCGACGGATCTTGCGATGCCTTCGCTGGCGGAATGTCCGCAATGATAGATAAGAAGTTGCAACTTGATGGCGACGGTTCAATGAACGGAGTCGACATCTGGTTAACGAACCCGTTAGGTGTTGTTGGAATTGGAATGCCAATTAACTCCAGCGCGGATGACTGGAGCATTCTCAACCTGACTATAGAGCAGGAATTCGGTGTTTCCTCTCACCTGCTTGCCGCGCACGGTGAAGTTACCGTCACCGGCACATGCATAACCAACTGCACTGGTCAATCCGCGGTAATCTACCACACTTACGTTTTCTCCACTGGAGGTTCCGAGTTCAACAACATGACGACTACGAACGGCAACATAGATTTCAGTAACACATGCGAGGATATGCCGAATTTTGATTCGTGGTGGGGTGATTTCGGACCACCGGGATTGGAATGTGAACTAGACATTACCATGTTCGCAGCAACATCACTGACTGCAGTCCACTGGTGGGATTACGGTATCACGAGTTTCGACGACTACGAATTCGCCTGGAGTGACTGGTCTTACTATGTGCTGTGGCAGTCGACGGCTGTCACCATGCACGAGTGAAAGTGGTGCCGGGAGGGGGACTTGAACCCCCGACCTTCGGATGTCTCAGACATTTTCGGTTAGGCTGTTGCGCTCATCGTAAGTTCCGTAGAGGAAAATCCTCCACAGAAAAATACCCTATGAGTCCGACGCGCTACCAACTACGCCACCCCGGCAATTAAGCCGCTCCACCGGCAAACCCCATTTGATTCTAACCATTGAATTATAACGAGTTTTCTAAAGATTACTTGAAAAGGAGTAAGGGAGGGGAGGAGATAATGCACACAGGAAGCAAGATAGTTCTCGGACTCGGAGTTATCATCACTCTATTCGGAGGGATTTTAATGGGACTGGGTGGAAATGACCTAGGTGAATCAGTAGATGATTTGGAATTCGACTTCGATGGAAAAGAATTGTATTCTAGCGATCAAGGTGGAAATTTCGAGACACCTGGAGAGTGGTATTCAATCAATGTGTATGCGGTTGGTTCGAATGAAACGATTGATTGTGATAGTTTCGCTGACCAAATTATCGTTACTAACAAAACTTCGGAACGCGTTTTCGACAAGAATTGTGATTCGGATGAAATGGATGAGTTTGACAAGACATTCTTGGGTTGGATATGGAACAAACATCCCGATGAATTAACCATTGAAGCGACCGAGGGAGAAGTGGAAGTTATCGCTTACGGAATCAGCGGAGACCTCGATGGCGCCGGAGGCGCAGTTTTGTCGTTATTATCTGGAATCTTTGTGCTTTGCTGCGGTATTTTCTTTCTTTTGATTGGGTTTGTGATGGCATTGACTATGACCGATTCTAAGCAATCTCAGGTAACTTATCAACCGGTTAGCACGCAAGAACCCACAAAGGAAAATTGGTTCGAAGAGTGAGTGAAATCACTGCGAACCATTGATGAGGCGTTTACCCTCGCGAAAGCATGGTCGACGTCAACACAGCGCTGCAAGCTAGTGCTTACAACGACCGAAAACGCAAGTCTGGCGGTTCTGCTAAAGACGATGATTCAAAATCACGAAGAATTGAGCCGTTCGATCCGGTTGCCTATGCAAAAAAGGAAACTGCGGACATGTTTTCGATGTGGCTCGTTATCATTTACGGTTTAGGTATCGCTGCACTTCTGCGTTATGTCATGATGCCTACGATGACTGGACCAGACGCAATTCTATACCTAATTCCCCTACTTCTTTGTGCTACGGTTCCTTCGCTTCACAAATTACTCATACCAAATAAGTATTACGAACAGTACACGAAAGGAAATTGGTTTCGAGCCTGTATGTTGTTCATATTTTCATGGCTCGCCCTCTCGTTTGCATTGGTTAATCCACCACTAGCTGATATCGCTCCGCCAACAACTGCTGGTGGATTAGACATCGAGTTAACAGATGGTGTCGTCGATGCAACTTGGAAAGGCAGTGAATACACTATCGGATTGGATCAAGGGAGTGTCGATGTAGTGTTGGGATTCGCCGTTCGAGACAATGTCGATGCTGAAACCGCGATGCTTTCTGGTGAGATTTCATATCGCGGTGAAATTATTCAAACGATTTCATCCGGAACTGTAATTTCTCATACGGATGAAATGGCTACTTTTGATACGGTTGGAAATTGGACAAGAGGGGTAAAAGTTGCTCCGCATGAAATGGATATCGGCCTAGCTTGGAATTTGGGGACTCTAAGCCCAGGCGAATATACTGTCCACATCGTTTTGAGTGAACAAGGTGAGCCTTGGGAAAATGTCTGGGATAAGACTTACACGATTATCATCGCTCAAACTTCAACCGCTTGAGTTTGCGAATATTAGTTGATTCAAAATTTGCTTTTCAATTCAGATTAGTGAACAAATCTTTGCAGTCATCGCATCGAGTTGAAGGGATTCTCCGCCGCCTTCGACCATTCGATAATCGGCTTCTGCCATCGCTTCTGTGACTTTCAATTTCTGTAATTCATCGAGGAATGAAACATTGCCGAGTTCTCGATGTAATTGATTGACAAGATCTGTGCCTGCAAGTCCGAAGCGGTCGAGTAAGCCCCGCAGGCGGCGGCGAGCGGGTTGGAAGCCATCTTGTTGGCAAGCGAGAAAGAATCCATGCAATTCCTCTGGCGGAGCGGTTGCAGTCGTCTCGTAAACTAATTCTCTGGTGACATCTGTGTCGAGTGAAGATGCAACCTGAAGAGATGTGATGGCTTTTCTGAGATCACCGAGGCTGACGTGAACTATTGCATCAGCAGCCTCGGGGTGAAGATTGATTCCTTCTCTTTCAGCGACTGAGACAATCATGTCCTTGACTTGATCGTCCGCGATTGGACGGAATCTGAAAACCGCACACCGCGACTGGATTGGTTCGATAATTTTTGATGAATAATTGCAGGATAAAATAAATCTGCACGTCGCTGCATTTTGTTCCATTATTCGACGAAGCGCACCTTGAGCATCGGGGGTTAGTGCGTCGGCTTCATCGAGGAAGATGACTTTGAATGAAGTTCCAGGAATTGGAGCAGTTCTTGCGAAAGATTTGACTTTGGTTCGAATCGATTCGAGCTTTCGCTCATCGCTGGCATTCATTTCTAACATATTTCGCCGAAAATCATCGCCAAAAACATCCTTGGCCAGCGCCAATGCAGCCGTAGTCTTGCCAGTTCCTGGCGGACCGGCAAGCAATAGATGAGGGAAGGAACGATTGTTTGCATATGCCTTGAGCCGGTCAACGACTGCGCGCTGACCTTTGATATCGCCAACCGTAGCCGGTCGATGGCGTTCAACCCAAAGTTCGCTCATGACATTTAACCTCTCAACATCGAGCGTCCTTGAAGGTTATGTTCGGCCTTCGGAGTTCCTCAATACGATTCATCATCGGACGGGAAAGTCTTGTCTCGGACATCGCTAATGTAAGCCTTGACTGCACCATCAATCGAATCCCCCAAATCTGCGTATCGACGCAAAAAGCGCGGAGAAAAGTCCTTGGTGATTCCCAACATATCGTGCAAAACCAGAACTTGCCCATCGCAATCTATGCCGGCTCCAATTCCGATGGTTGGAATCGTTAATTCTTCGCTGACTCGCTTTGCGAGCTCAGCAGGAATTTTTTCGAAGACGATAGCGAAGCAACCCGCTGCTTCGAGCGCTTTCGCATCCTCGATTAATTTCTCGGCTTCAGTATTTCCTTTAGCACGGACAGTATATGTGCCGAACTTGTAAATCGATTGTGGAGTGAGTCCTAGATGTCCCATTACAGGGATTCCAGCAGTGAGAATTCTCTCAATTGATTCAACGACTTCTACCCCTCCTTCGAGTTTAACCGAATGCCCTCCAGATTCTTTCATGATGCGGATGGCTGAGTCGAGGGCTGTCTTTGAATCGCCTTGATAACTGCCAAATGGCATATCGACTACAACCAATGCACGCTCTACTCCATTGACTACGCATTGAGCGTGGTAAATCATATGCTCCAAAGTGATTGGAACTGTCGATTCATTGCCTGCCATGACGTTTGAAGCAGAATCACCAACGAGGATGACATCGATTCCAGCAGCGTCGACAAGGCGGGCTAATGAGTAATCATAAGAGGTTAACATGGTGATTTTTTCACCATTGCGTTTCATCTCTTGAAGAGTATGAGTTGTGACCTTTTTTGCGCCAGATGCAATTGCCATAGACTCGCCTCGCAAGTCTTGCGAGCGCGATACCTACCTTCAATTAAACGATTGAGATATTAATCGAAGATTAGGGTTAATCGACAGTATAGACTCAGAGAATGTCATCTTCGCCGACGTGCAAATCGCCTTCAAAAATCGCAACTAATTCATGAATGTCAATTTGGCCATCATGATTTACATCGATGTTCTCGAACATCGCAGTCAAATCGTCTTCGTGAATTTCTTCTCCCATATCGTCGATTATCGTCAATAATCGTTTCAGTGCATTTTCTCCTTTTTCTCGGCGGCTTTGTTGCGAGATAGGTATTGGGATGAGTGAAGAGAATAACATTGGAGCAAATACCACAGTGATAATTGCGACGAGAATAATTGCTGAATTCATTGCTTCATTGATGATTCCAAGATCTAATGCTATCATTGAGGCGGCGATGATTAGTGAGAGACGCGCAGAGAGAAGTGAACCGGCGGCAATAGATTCCTTCCAACTGAAAGCAAATCGAAATAGCAGTGATGGAATGAATTTGACTGCGATTGCCGCGCCCAGAATCACTGGAACTATCAACATCGCTTCTCGTGAGTTGATCAATTCTGGAAGATTAAATCCGACTCCAACGAGGACAAAGAAGATTGGGATAAAGAAAGAAAATCCAAAGGCCTCTAATTCTCGCTCGACACGCCTATCTTTGGAAGTGGTCAGTAAAGAAATAATCACACCTGCGATGAAAGCACCGAGGATCATTTCTGTGTTCAACACCTCGGCGAGAACGATGAAAGCAACCATCAATGCAAGGCTCGCACGCAATTTGATTTGTGCGGTAGCGTGCGAAAGATCTTCGAGCAAATTAGAAATCCAAGGAATACTTTGGAGTACCTTTCCTGTGCGATAAAGTGCTGCAAAGGCAACGAATAGCAGGAATACGAGCAACATCTTCGGACTAATCGAGCCTTCTACAAGATAGGTAGCATAAAGTGAAATCAATAACATTGTCACAAAATCAGCAAGTAAAGCAGTCAACAAAATAGTTTGACCAAATGTAGTTTCGTTCAAATGACGTTCTTTCAAAACCGGTAAAACCACACCGAGTGAGGTAGTTGATAGAATTAATGCAAGCATCCATGGGTCGTCGATGAATCCTTGTCGAACGATAAGAACTGAGAGAACTGCAGAAATCGCAAGAGTCATCGAAAAGGAAGCCGGACCGAGAACTATCGGGTTTTGATAAAAAGCCAAATCATGACGCTCACGAGATTTTTTCGCGATTTCTCCGAGCAAATTGAAATCAATTTCCATTCCTGCAATAAACATCAGATAAGCGAGACCAAAATCGCGAATGAATAGAATTACTTCTGAATCTAAACTGACTAAATCTAAAAAGCTGGGGCCTAATATAATTCCAGCAATAATTTCACCGACAACTATCGGCACTTGTAAGCTGCTTTTTCTTGAAAGCAAAATTGGGACAAGAAATGCCGCCAATAATACGAACATCAAAGAAATGAAATTGGTGTCATAAATTGCTTCTGCAGTCACCCAAATTTACCCCCAATTATAGACGGTCGGCATTCGCTCTGCGTGTTAATGTTGTGAAGTCGAATGGTAGCAAAACCTGCAATCGAATGCTTATTCGCCAACGGCGTGGCTGACTGAACGAAAATGTACCGCCGCGCATCGATTCTGGCTTTGCTGATGATTACAGCCACCTTCAGCGGATGTCTCGGATTTGGAGACGGAAAATCATCAATTTTTGATGATGAACCGACACCGTTGAAAATCAATCATATTCAGGTAAAAGGTACACATAATTCGTACCATATCAAGCCATTTGGACCGACGGCGAGGGCATATGAATACACGCATGAACCATTGGATGTTCAAGCAGGTGAGTTTGACGTCCGGCAGTTTGAACTCGATGTTTGGTGGGATCCACGAGGGGATTTACGAGTTTATCACAATCAATACGACTTCGGAAGCACCTGCAATATTTTCGCTGATTGCTTGGGTGTGTTGAATACTTGGTCAGATGCTAATCCGACCCATGTTCCATTGATGATTTGGGTCGAGCCGAAAGAGTGGGTGGAGCAAGCTTCTGATATTACGACCATCGCCGAGTTGCAAGGCATGCTCGAACAAATTGAAGAGGAAATAAAGCAAAATTGGCCGGAAGAGAAATTGATTACTCCCGACGATGTACGTGGAGATGCAGCGAGTTTGTCCGAGGCTGTAACAACAAATGGCTGGCCATTATTGGAAGAGTCTCGTGGCAAGACGATTTTTATTCTGTTAGCGGGTGGAGGAATTAGGGAAGAATACCACCAAAATTTCCCCGGTTTAGTCGGCTCAACAATGTTCACAATGTCTGTTGAAGGTACACCTGAAGCAGCAATTTTTTCCAATACCGACCCGATTGGTAATGGGGATCAAATTCGCAATCTTGTCGAAGAGGGATACATCGTTCGCAGCCGAGCAGACGATGCCGAGGATGGCGAGGCTGATAGCAATAACACAGCGAGATTGGAGGCTGCAATTGCTAGCGGTGCTCATTCGATTTCAACCGATTATCCCGCTAAGGTAGAAGATATTGACTACTGGGTTGAATTTCCTGCCACTTGCAATCCGGTTACTGCGCCACCGGACTGTACTGCCGAACGCATAGAATCGTCATCAATACCTCAAACCTGAATAATTCAAGTTCAGACTTTAGCGATGACCTTCAACTCGACCGCAATAGAGGTTGGAAGGGCGCGGACAGCACAGGTCGTGCGAGCGCATTGAATCTCAGAGAAATACTCAGCATAGACCTCATTATATCCTGCAAAATCTCGGTCCATATCGACAAGGAAAGAGAGGCAATCGACCACCTTGTCTAAGGATGAGCCAGCATCCTCAAGAATTATCTTGATATTCTCGATTACCGCTCTAGTTTGAGCTCTAATATCATAATCAAGAGGATTACCGTTCGCATCTATAATCGGACCGCCCGGAATTTCATTGGTAACAGGTTGGCGTGGGCCAATACCAGAAACGAAAAGAAAATTTCCGGCACGGAATGCATGAGGATAAGCACCAACTGCTGACGGTGCATTCTCTGAAAATATTGGGCCTTCTTCGTTAATCATTTTGCTCGCTGTTTTCCTTCCAACAACTCCACCGACAATTGCTCCAACCGGACCACCAACTGCAATACCTGCTGCTGCGCCGATAGCCCCACCAGCCGAGGAGGCCATCGATTTACCGTAATCTTCATACAATTTTTCAATATATTCATCAGGAGCATTGATAATTCCTGCGATTAAGGATCGACGATACTCAAAACTAGTCCGTTCATCGATATCCTCTGTCATCACAGCATCCCCTTATCGAGCACATTACGATCCCCATGGTAGAATTCAACATCATCTTCATCGAATTCTTTGTCACCAAAAGATCCATCGGTTGGAGTCAGAGTAATTACCGCCCCACCAGAGCCGTGTAGGGCTTCGTAAGCCAGCACTTCGCCAGTGTAATTATTGTGCTGACCCATAGTAGCAGCCATCCACCAGGCTGGCTTGTACGCCACCACTTTGTTGACTCTAATTTGACCGTGAATGTCTCGACTTAATTGACTCAAATCCTCCAATCTTCCGGCTCCGAAGAATTCCAATATTTTTTGATTCCAATCATCATCTTTCTGGGAATGAATACGGTCATCTACTTCATCGATGTGTTCAGTAAACATGCGATTCGACAAACTTGCTACAACCACAACAATCGCCTTCTTGCCTTGCTCAGCCAGAGCGTCACGAGCAGCCTTGCCGAGAACGATCGTTTCGGCACGATTAGCATACATATTGCTCGAAACAATACAAGCTGGAATTCGGTTGTCTGGATTCAATAGTTGCAATGCAACTACCGAGCCGGTATCGATTGGGAATCCCTCATATGCAACTGTGCGCGAATGTAATCCACGTTTTTCAGCGGCTTGAGCATAACCATTTGCAAAATCAACATCTATTTTGAAATCATACGGCATACTACCTAGATAGTGGAAATCATCGTCAACATGCGTCCAAACTGGATTTTCAAGCGCTTGAATTTGATGTCCAACAATGCTCGGCCATGTCGTTGAGTAAATCAAAATCAAATCGGCTTCACTCTCTTCTATGCGCTTGCGACATTCCTCATATGCAGAACGCAGTTTTCCATAACCCTCGTTTGCCTCAGGGCATAGCAGAGGATGAGGATGAGGTGGACAGTAGATACCGAATAAAATCTCAGGTTCATTATTTTCTTCAGTCATAATATCACCTCAAAGAACATACTCCCGCGTCTCGTCATTTGGATCCCAAGAAGCAACTAAGTTTCCAGTACCTATAACTGATTGATAACCATAGATTTCAGCAGGATAATCAGGATACCCCAAAGCGGACATCATCCAAGTGAAAGCACCTGCATCGGTTTCTGCTATCGTCTGCTCAGTAAACTCAGGCATGATATCAATGACTTCTTTCATCTTACCATCTCGCATCATCTGGACGAGTTTTAAGTCCCAAACATAGTTGCTATGATTGTAGATATGCTCACGGCTCATATCCTCTGGCAAGGGCGCCTCTGTGGTGAAATGTCGGTGCGAGAGACTGTGGCTACTGACTAGAACGACTCTCTTCCCACTCTTTTCGATTGCTTTTTGACAAGCACGACCTAAGGCTGCTGCTTGTTCATTCATTACCTCAGCGGAATAATAGTGAGTATTCCTATTGCTAGAAATTGTTACTATCGGCTTATCCCAATCAGGATTTAGCAGGTGACAACTGACTATTGTCCCATAGTCTACTCTGAAATCTGGATTAGTCATCATCTTGGTAATTATTCCAGCCTCATCTGCTGCCTCGCGCATTTTTTCTGCAAGTTCGACATCGACATTGAGGTCGTAATTGAATCGGAATAGATTAGGGAAAATTGGATCTACGGATTTTGACTTGAAATTTGGCAGACCGAGGAAATGAGTTCCTATGTAGGTCTGCCAATGTGGTGTGAAGACAACTAATACATCATAATCTATTGTTTTCAATTTTCGAGCGAGGCGAGCGTAACCCCAACGGAGAGTTTCCCACCCTCCTTCAGAATAAGCCTCGTTTTGAGGAGGATTATCAGCATAAACAAGGTGAGGAGGGTGTGGTGCGAGGCATCCAAGAACGATTTCACCTTTTGTCATCATTTGCCGGAGCGTAGTTTTAGTTATGATACAGTCGCTCTTGGCAATTCACAGTATTCTTCAGCAATGTGCGTCCGCAGTCCATTCATGAAATGGGAAGAACCCCCACTTTGGCCAGTTGCGATTCCATCAGGGTTTGGTTTTCTTATCGGAGTAATACCATATTTGACCGAAGTACCATACCTGTCCAAAGAATCGATTGATTTCTCGGTTCTAGTATTATTAATCGCTGCATTGAGTTTGTTCCTTTTGAATGAGAGATACGGAAATAAATTCGAGCTTTACGCAGGTTATTTGGCCGGAATTTGTATTGGATTTTTACCCATTAAGGCCTTCTCAGTTTGGTTTATCATCGTCGGATTAACATGGGTATTCCAATCCACCTATATGTGGAAATACAATTTCCCACCATTTAGGATTGGAATCTGGATTGCCCTAGGTTCGATGACTGGATTATATGTCGGCGGAATTGTCGCATACAATATTCCATGAATGATATTGCTTATTGCGTAGCACCTGCGGTGCGGTGGCGAGCAATCCCTTCGATGACTATTCCCGTAATGAAAAATGCCGGCAAACTCGCCAGAAGGGCTGAGTAAATCAGTACGTCATCGACATAATGCGGAGTTATTCTCAATTCACCTAGAACTTCTTCGCTCACCGATTCATCAGATAGACGAGCCATGATTAGGTGAGTATCTAAAAAGTTGTTGGGAATAACGGAAAAATCGATTGACTCGCCTATTGGAATTTGCGTTTTTTGATCAAAATTTGAAATTGAATTCCAATCGATTTTTCCTCGAGCCATATGCTCCTCGGCCGATTTCAAATCCACCAGCATAACTTCAATGGGGTGTTCTCCGACATTTTTGACTGTCATCGTAACAGGGGAATTCAATGAATGAACCTCGATGACGTCAATGATTACATCTCCTTCACCTAAGCGGAAATTGGCCTGATCCTCATCGACACCAGCCCCATCAACAACCCCGAGCATCAACCAAGATGAGCAGACTAACATGACTCCAATAGCAGCAATAGTTTGCCGGCGATCCGGCAATAATGAAGCCCAACCGTTCTCTCGATGTGCACGAACAATCGGCTGTACAGCATGGACAAATCCGGCGGTAATGACTGCCATCATAAACCCTGGAATCGCATCGAAAACCCAGTGAATTCCGAGGTATTGAATCGAAAATAAATATATCAATAAATTCGCCATAATAAATAAGTCAAATTCTCGATGGCGCCAATCAGAAATCGAAATTCCTAATTCGCGAACGTGTAATCTATTAATCATCAAAAGTGAGGCCGACAATCCAATGTGTAAACTCGGAATTGAATTATCCATTGGATCATTTTCGACAAAGAATTGCAAAGTAAAGTCATCATGATACAACAATGCGTCCATCCCAGGAATGTAGGAAGAGGTTACTTCAACATTGAAGAAAAGATATAGTGGTACGCTGAGAATGTAGATTAGGAAGTAATTCAGAGCCGCTTTGTCGGCCATTCTCTCGTCACGACTGAGCATGTAATACATCGGGCCGAACCAGATAATGAAAAGGTACATGAAGAGGTAATGGGCAGACAATATATCCGTCAAAAGGTCATTTTCAAAAGCCTCTTGTATGCGTAAAGTCCAATCACCCTCAATAGACCAAAACCAATGTGTAAATCCCCCTACACGTGCCTTCACAGGCTCGTTATGATGGTCTATCAACGCCTTGTAAATGAACATCAAAGCGTAGAGAGCGATGTGCCAACCGTAGCCCTTGTCCCGGATTTCATCGGGTAACTCACGAAGTTTGACGCGCTTTTCCGGCTCGTCTCGCGTGAGGAACCAATGGACGGGTAACGTCAGCAGCAAGAGTGCACCCATCGAAGTTCCGTAGGGTCCGATGGGCCAAACCATATCTTGAATCGAGTGGCTTCGCTTTGAAAGAAGTTTAGATTTAATTTTCTAGTGAAATTAGCAAGAATCAAAAAGGAAATTTCAACATTTTTCGGACATCGTTAAGGTTATCATTATAATAAATTTTGATTAAGATGTGTATAATGTCTCATGAAGGATGGGTAATTCTGCCATCAAAAAAATTGGATGAGGACATCGAATTTTTCACAAATACATTAGGTATGAAAATGGACACAATCTATCCAGCTGATAATCCTAGAGTCGCAGAAATTTCAGGGATGGGGTTGCGACTCAGAATCGATATGGACGAAGATGTTTCACCGGGGCTTTTACGAATTTGCACCGATGAATCAGATGAAAAATTTGCAGGCCGAACTCGATTGGTAGCGCCGAATGGAACGGTCATCGAAATCGCTCCACTCAACCAGCCGATGGTGATTCCGAAGACCGAACACAGTTTCCAAACTCGTCGGCTCGCCGATAATGATTCATGGGTAATCGGTCGAGCCGGAATGTATTATCGAGACCTGATAAAAGGTAGACTTGGAGGTTCGATAATCGCGAGTCATATCAGAATAGCCGAAGGGGGGCCAGTTCCTGATATGGTGCATTTTCACAAGGTCGGATTTCAGCTTATTTTCTGCATAAATGGCTGGGTTGATGTCGTCTATGAAGATCAGGGTGAACCAATTCGATTGACCGCTGGTGATTGTTTTATTCAGCCTCCAGAAATCCGCCATCGTGTGTTGTTTTCAGGCGATAATTTAGAGGTTGTTGAGATTGGTGTACCGGCAGATCATGTCACAGTCATCGACCATGAAATGAAATTACCGTCCGAACATTTGCGACCCGATAGGGAATGGCAAGGTCAGAAGTTTGTTCACAATCAAGCCTCTGAAGCAACTTGGCAAGAATTCAGATTACCGGGATTTGTTTGCCGCGACACAACCATTTGTGAGAATACCAAAGGTGTCGCGAGTGTTCAGGTAGTCGTACCAAATGAAGGCGAGACAATTTGGTCGAGTCATGAAGGAGATATTTTGTTCAATTATATCATGAGTGGCGGTTTAACACTCGAAGGAGAAAGTGTAGATTCACAGATTCTTGGAAAAGGTGATGCTTTCGTTATCCCACCGGGGATGAGAGTGAAATATTCTGATGCGACGAAAGATTTGGAATTAATTGAGGTCTCCGTTCCAGGTGAATTCAAAACTCAATTTGGTTGATTCTCGTCGACTAGTAAATCGATTTCAGGGATGAAAGATGCGAGCACAGCACCGAGGCCGAAAACCATTAGCCACTCGAAGAAAGCCGCTCGAGCAAGTATAGGCGATACTAATTCGGTGCAGAGAACAACGCTATCGAGATAAGATTCTACACCCGATAAATTACCATCTCCACCAACGACCAACCCGAAGTGAATAACCATTAGAAAAAAACTCGAAACTGAAATTATCGCAACGATAATTCTGTTTTTCAAAATTGCTGAAAAACTTTCATCAATTTCTGACATTTTGATACTTACAAAACTTGCAATCACAACCCAAATTGCCGCACCAGTGAATATTGTACTCGCCTGAAAAATATGTAAAATCGTCTGTTCATGCCATGGTGTAAATGCTATCCAAGAAGTTGCCAATCCTGATGAAACTCCTGCTATAATCGAGATTTTATTCCAAAATATCAAACGGCTTTCAGTATCATATTTTAGTAACCAATTTTGGCGTAACCAGCCGATTTGAAGAAAAGCGAGTGTGAGCATTATTCCTGTTATCGAGAGACCAATTGTGAACGGGATTCCAGATTGTGGATTGACATCGGTATCTGAAATGAAAGGCAGCCAAGGATCACATCCTTCACGAATCCAAACTAAATAACTTAACAGAATTGTAGATAAAATTCCAAAGATTGTCGCAATGAGATTGAAACGAACCCACTTCGCTTGAAGCAACCTCTGCATGAACACTGGCTAGACCATCTACCCTTCAATTCAACGCCCCAATGATGAAGGCAAGAAGCGAACATCAGAGATTATGGATGGGCACGAGGTTTGGCTTGCTGAGTGTGTAAAATTGAATTTAGAACCAAATGCAAGACGATATGCAGAAGGCACTCGGACGAGTCAAGATGCGGCCGAACAACTTGGTTGTGATGTTGCACATATTGCAAAATCCATAGTATTCAAGGGTGAAATGAGTGCAATTGTAGTCATCACCTCAGGGGCGAATAGAGTAGACCGAAAGCGCAAATTAAAGCGCATTTTGGGCTACAAACCGTCGATGACTGATGCTGATTATATCATCGAAAATACCGGATATGCCCCGGGTGGAGTACCACCCTTCGGCCACCTAAAACCATGCATCGTGCTGATGGATGAAGACCTGTTTCAATATGATATTGTTTGGGGAGCTGGAGGCTCGGCCGACAGCGTTTTTCCAATTACTCCAGATGAATTATGTGAGCGTTCTGGTGCACTCGTCGGTGATGTCAAACAATAGGTGAGAAATTGTTAGAAACACAATTGATCGATGCTGCGGCAAGATTGCGCGATGATGTTGAATTGTATGCTGATGATTTGGTTGAGCAAGGCTTGGTTGATTGCATCTACAATCCTCTTATTTATGCTTGGCAACCTCATCTCGCTTATCTAAAAAAAGCTGCGAAAGGAAAGGCAAAAACACTACTGTTGGGAATGAATCCCGGCCCGCATGGAATGGGGCAAATGGGAATTCCTTTCGCAGCAACCGGTATGGTTCGCGAAATATTAGAGATTTGCGATTTACCAGTCGAGCAGCCACGAAATTTGCATCCTAAACGGCCGGTTAGCGGGCTGGATTGGCCAAAAGAAGAAGTGTCTGGAACAAGACTCTGGGGGTTGCTTTCAGAACAATATGGTTCGGGTGAAAATATACTTTCGAAGGTCTTCCTTGTCAATCACTGTCCATTGATGCTATTCTCAGGGAATCGTGCTACAAATATCACTCCGGACAAAATTTCCGGGTCAATTATTCGATTACTACTCGAACGATGTGATGAACATCTAAGGGAAATTGTAGATATTTTGGGAATCACAACTGTCATTGGGGTTGGAAAATTCGCAGAAAAACGTGCATTGAAAGCCCTATCTGACACCGAAATAGAAATCAAAACTTGTTGGCATCCTAGTCCGGCTTCACCCCTCGCGAATAGAAATGGCGGAGCAGATTGGAGAAACAATGTTCGCTCAGTCCTTCCGTAAAAATGCAATAATTACCAGATAGTCCAGAGAAAATCCTGACTCAGCCTACGCGGAGTTGTTAAGAGAAATACATCCTTCCGATATTGATGTCGAGTATGACCACCCCCCAGTATCTGATAAGAAATGCACAAGAATATGCAAATGAGCCCGCATTTTCATTAAAAAATGCTTCAGGTGGTTGGGATACAACGACTTGGTCTGAATTTTATGAATATGTCATGGATATTTCAAAATCGTTAATAGATTTAGGATTTGAAACTGGAGATAAACTTTCGATTTACTCATATAATCGAAAAGAATGGTATGGTGCATATACTGCTTCTCAAATTCTCGGAGGAGTGGGTGTTGGTGTTTACCACACATGTTCTCCAGAAGAGGTTCAATGGGTTGTAGGAAATTCTGAATCAAAGGTTGTATTCGTCGGCAATAACCCCATGGATGGTGGTGACACATCAAAAATGCCTAGCCATCGACTCGCAGACATTTTGGATCAACTCGATGATGTGCAAAGTGTTGTGATAATGGATGGTTGCGATGTTCCAGACCACGCGAAAGTGACAACATGGTCTGAATTTTATACCCGAGGGAATGGATTGTCTGATTCGGTTGTCCTCGAGAGATCTAATGCTATTACCCCAGATGATACTTCTGCATTAATCTACACATCAGGTACCACTGGAAACCCAAAAGGTGTTGAACTGACCCATGATAATTGGATTTTCGAATTAGATATATTAGAAAAATGCTTCACGTTTGGACAGGGTGAAAGATATCTCTCTTGGCTGCCGCTCGCGCACGTTTTCGGACAAGCGCTAGACAACCATTACTGGATGCGATACGCCATGCACCTATACTCGTGTGATAACCCTCTGATGGTCGTCGATTACGCCAAAGAAGTTCAGCCACACCTCTTTATTGGAGTGCCTCGAATATACGAGAAGATTTATTCAACTCTTAGCGCTGTAATCGCAGGTAAAGCAATTCTGAAAATTGGCTTGAAAATTCCTGGTTTGAAATCGGTCTTCCAGAAGAAATTGAAAGCAGCGGTTGGGTTTTCCGATCTAAAAATTGCAATTTCAGGTGCTGCACCAATTAATCCAGACATCCTAACCCTCTTCACATCATTGACAATTCCAATTTTTGAAGGATACGGAATGACAGAAAATACAGCTGGTGCCACCATTAATTATCCTGGTAATAACAAAATTGGTTCGGTTGGTAGAGCACTTGGGGGTACAGAGATGATGATCGCTGAAGATGGAGAAATTTTGATGCGCGGTCGCCACGTCATGAAAGGCTATTACAAAAATTCAGAAGCAACGGCGGAAACAATCGATTCAGAAAATTGGCTACATACTGGTGATATCGGAAAAATCGATTCAGAAGGATATGTATTCATCACAGGTCGAATGAAGGAAATTTATGTTTCAAGTGGTGGAAAGAACATCGCACCATTGGTCATTGAAGAGACTTTCAAAGCGATTCCAATCGTTTCACAGTGTTTCCTAGTCGGCGATGGTCGAAAGTATTGCAGTGCGCTGTTTACGCTCGATATGGGTGCAATACTACGTGATAAAATCGGCATTCCAATTCCAGAAATTCCAAAGAGCCCAAACGACCAATATGCATTGATTCTAAGTTCAGGACATAGTTTGGAAGAATACACCTCTGGTGAAGAAGTCCGAGCAGAGATTCAAGCTGCTGTTGATAAATTGAATGGGAAATTTGCTAACCCTGAACAATTGAAGAAATTCGCAATTTTACCAAGAGATTTTACTGTCGATGATGGCGAATTGACTCCAACTCTGAAAATTCGTCGTATCCAAATTCGTGAGAATTGGGCAGATGTCATAGAAGCAATGTATGCAGATGCTTGAGGCGAGTGTGCAATCCCGTGAACCCCGAGGCTTGGATCGCTCTAGCTAGCGTATTCATTGTCGGTGCGATGAGCCCCGGACCGAGTCTGGCTGTCGTATTGCGGAATACTGCAGCAGGAGGTCGGGCGAGTGGGGTCGCCACAGGTATTGGCCATGGAATCGGTTTTGGAATCTATGCATTTTCTGCTGCTTTTGCAATAGCGACAATACTGGCTTTCGATGAAACGATTGCTTCAATATTGCGATATGCAGGAATTGTGCTATTGCTATATCTAGGATTTACCTTCCTCAAACATGCCATGACCCCAAATGAAGAAGATTCACAAAACGAGGGGGGGATACACTCTCTCTCGGAGCGTGCGGGTTTTGTTCAAGGATTTTTAATCGCAATACTGAATCCAAAAATCCTTGCTTGGTTCTTGGCACTGTATGCACCTTTTATTGAAGCAGGTATAAGTTTGCAAACCTTGTTGGGGATGGGGGCGATGGGAATGATGATTGACGGAACATGGTATGTTACCGTCGCCACAGTTTTGACCCGAGGAAATGGTGTAGATAGATTACGGGCAAACGCTAGAAAAATAGATGGAGTAATGGGTATATTGATGTTTATTTTCGCAGGACTACTCGTCAGTGGAGCCTTTTGAAATATAAATAATTAATATTCATTATAAAACATAATAGACAATATCATCGCTGAGAAACAAAAGGATACCCCCCCCGTTAGAATTCCTGCTAACAATCCATATCCAAGCTCTTTTTTACCTGAATTGAAGCTATAAATTAGTAATCCAATGTAAATAATTACCATCAAAATTGGTATTATTACCAATGAGATTTCGCTATCTATTTCATTCATATATTCACCATCTACTCTAGATGAAGATGGAGATTTTGTCGTGTCTACGGCGAATGTGAATGTACTTCCATCGTAGGTAACATACCCCTGAGCATTATCTAAATCATCACCATTACAATCTAGATCATACCAATAAATACCATCATCGATTGAACTTACGATATCAAAATTATATTCGCTTGCAGAACAACTATTCCAATTATTAGAATTATAGAAATCTATTTCCACATATATCCATTCACTATTAGTCGGAACTGGGTCTTTCTGAAAATCAAATACATGGTGCCAAGAATTGTAAGTGGCTCCATCGATAATGACTTCCTCTGGCCCGGAAAGTGAATTAGTCCAATCATTAAAATAGTTATTATTTCCATCATTTGATACAGCATTAAATGCTAAGATAAATCCAATAATTGGGGCGATAACCAAGAGACCTAAGAAAAATAAACTCCATTTAAATCCATCAGAACCGGGGCCATTATCACCAGATGCATAGACATTATTCTGAGAAGAAAATGATGAAACATCTCCTGAAAAGATGTTAGAACTTGGTGTAGAATTGGATAATCCTACCGATTCAGACGACGAATCGTGGCTAGGCATGTCGTAGCCGAATTCAAATTAACACAAAAGGTAGATGGAAAAGAACTTCAAGAACTATGGCTAAAGTATTTGCTTCAGCACCAGTAGTTTTTGCAGGGAATAAACTAGGCTCTGAAGGATCCAATTCGTTGGTAGGAGAAATACGTTGTAATTCGCTAGCATCCAGCCAAAATGAGGAGCACGAGGGGCAGCCATCAATCTCAATTAATTCTGTCAGGGTTCCATCGAGTTTACGAAATGCAAAATCTCGGACACGCATTCCGATTTTGCAAAAGGGGCAAGAAATTTCGACAGGGGCGCCCTGATCTGTGAATCCATCATGGAGATGTTCGAGTTTTTCGGCAGAAATTGCCGAAGCGGCTGCCTTTGCATGTAGTGCTAATCCCGCACATTCAGGACAATGAAAAATACCATGACGAGAAAATGCTGTGGTATTGGTTTCCTCAGGTGAAATTAGAGTGGTTCCATCGCGCGGACAATGCAATTTCTCACCGGACACAAATAGTTCAGGCGACTCTCCTATATTGAATGCTTACCCGGCATTGGGCAAATAATTCTCAATTACTTGGAATTCTATGGCATCCGTCGGTTTCTTGGGGACACGTAGTGTCCCGAAGTCATGGCAGGGGGAGCCGATGATGAGATGTCCAGCGAAGCAGAGGCTGGAAATCTTGGTGTAACTCGTGAAATAGAAGGAGGGACCGCACGTGCTTCAAACGGCAAAATGCCGTTGCGAGTAATTACCGCTGCAGCGATTTTTGACGGACATGATGCTGCCATAGGCATCTTTCGTCGAATCTTTCAATCGATGGGGTGCGAAGTTATTCACCTAGGTCACGATCGTGGAGCAGATGATGTTGCACGAGCAGCTATTCAGGAGGATGCTCATTGTGTTGCAATAACATCCTACCAAGGTGGAGCTGTTGAAATGTTCACTCACACCAAGCAACTGCTCGACGAAGCCGGTTACGGACATGTCCTACTTTTTGGAGGTGGGGGCGGAACAATATTACCTCATGAAATTAAACATTTACGCGATTCTGGTATCGCTCGAATCTACTCTACCGACGATGGTCGGGCTATGGGTTTGACTGGTATGGTTGCAAATGCAATTGAGGAAGCGAGTAAGATTGATTTGCTTGATTCGGATCGTTTTAATTCACTTTCAGAGCCACTTTCAGCGGAAGATCATGGTGCAATTTCGCGAATGTTGACCTTGGCAGAAAATTCTGATGAAGAAGAATTCAATTTGGTTTTGGATCGAATTCGTTCTGTCGATGCAAGCTCCGCTTGCCCCGTCATAGGCCTTACCGGAACTGGCGGTGCTGGAAAGTCCAGCCTAACCGACGAATTGATGCTGCGTATTCAGCGCGATAATCCAGGCTCTAAAATCGCGCTGTTGGCGACCGATCCAACTCGAAAAAGAACCAGTGGCGCGCTGCTCGGTGATAGGATTCGAATGAACTCGCTCTCCGATGTAAATTTGTTCATGCGCTCATTCGCAAGCCGAGATAGCGGCCGAGAAATCGCAGATTGTGTAGGTCGTGCAGTCGAGCTTTGTCAAGCGGTTGGTTTCGATTTGGTTATCGTCGAAACCAGTGGAATCGGCCAAGGTGACGATGCGATTACCGAAGTTGCAGATGTTTCACTATATGTTACAACAAGAGAATATGGCGCACCGAGTCAACTCGAGAAGCTTGAGATGTTGGATTCTGCTGACATCGTTGTGCTCAATAAATTCGATCGGCCTGGCGCTGAAGATGCTCTTGCTGAAATTCGCAAACAATTCAAGCGAAATCGAGAATTATGGGAAGCCGAAGATGGCGCCCTTCCAGTAATTCCTACTATTGCAAGTCAATTTGCCGACGCAGGTATCGACCAACTTTGGCAGCGCCTCTCCAATATCTTGAACAATAACCACAATCAATCATTTGCGGCGGCTGAGCCTCGGCTCGGCGCTGATGGATTGCCACATCGAACTGCACCTATTCCACCAGAAAGACAAGGCTATCTCGCAGAAGTAGCTGCATCGGTCAGAGATTACCATACGCGAACAGAAGATGCTGCAGCAAAGATGCGACTCGTTCAACATCTCGAAGCATCGGCTAGTCAAATGCAGCGAACAGAAAATTCTGATGCCGCTGATGAACTCATTTCAGAGGCAGACAATATCCGTTCCAGCATCCCAGCGGGAGCTTGGCGAATCCTCAAAGAATTTGAGAAAAAATCCACCGAATATCGCTCAGGGCAAGCAAGTTACACCGTCCGAGGCAAAGATATCCCAGTCAAAACCACTAGAGAAACTCTCTCTGGATTGAAATTGCCTCGAGTTGCACTACCCGACCACACTGATTGGGGAGATACTCTCGAATGGATTCGTCGAGAAAACACCCCTGGTGCTTTCCCTTACACTGGCGGAGTTTTTCCATTCAAGCGTGAAGACGAACTTCCAGTTCGAATGTTTGCTGGTGAAGGCAGTGCTGAACGCACAAACAAACGCTTCCATTTCCTCTCCGAAGGCCAGCCTTTCAATCGCATATCAACCGCCTTCGACTCCCCATCGCTCTACGGGCATGACCCAGTAGAACGCCTCGACATTTTCGGAAAAGTGTGTGAAAGTGGAGTTAGTATTAGCACAGTTGAAGAAATGGAAATTCTCTTCGAAGGCTTTGATTTATGTGCACCAAATACCAGCGTTTCGAAAACTATCAATGGCAATTACTGGTGGCACCTTGCCGCTTTCTTCACCGTAGCAATCCGCCAACAAGTTAAGAAATTCGAACAAGAAAACAAACGCTCACCCACCGATGCAGAACTCAAACAAATTCGTACTTACACCCTCAGCACCGTTAGAGGTACCGTTCAAGCCGATCAACTCAAGGAATCGATGGGGCAAAATACACTTGTTTTCAATCTCGACACCGCCCTTAGAATGATGGGGGATGTCGCCGAATTTTACGTCGAAAATAATGTCAGAAATCATTACTTTGTCAGCATCAGCGGTTACCACATCGCTGAAGCTGGAGCAAACCCAATCACACAAGCAGCATTGACGCTTTCAAATGGATTAACATATGTTGAATTATTCAAGGCTAGAGGCATTGACCCAAACAAATTTTTGCGCAATTTCAGTTGGTTTTTCTCAAACGGAATGGATCCAGAATACGCCGTGATTGGCCGAGTAGCAAGGCGAATCTGGGCGATTGCAATGCGCGATCTTTACGGCGTTGATGAGCGAAGTCAGAAATTGAAGTACCATATTCAAAGCAGTGGCAGAAGTTTGCACGCACAGGAGCATACTTGGAATGATTATCGCACGACTTTACAGGCACTTTACGCACTCTCAGATAATGCAAATTCACTTCACACAAACTCTCGCGACGAAGCGTTTGGGACACCGACTGAAGAAACAGTTAGAGATTCAATGGCGATTCAACTCATACTCTCAAAAGAATATGGATGGCTCCAAAATGAGAACCCGATTCAAGGATCTCATATCACTAGTTGGTTAACCGATACGGTCGAAGAAGAAATTTTGAAAATATTCGAAGAAATGCACCGTCGCGGTGGTGTATTGGGTGCGCTGGAAGTGAATTACCAGCGCAACCGAATTCAAGATGAATCGATGATTTACGAGCATCGAAAGCATTCTGGAGAATTACCAATAATTGGCGTGAATACTTTCGAAGAAGACCTCGATAATACAAATGAGTCTAATGATGAAGAAGATTTCGATATCGAGGTAACACGATCGAATAAAGCAGAGAGGATGATGGTTATTGAACGAAATCAGAAGTTCAAAAAAACCCATTCGAAAGAGGCTGAAGCTGGACTGGAGAAGTTGAAACAAGTCGCTCGAGATGGCGGCAATCTATTCGAAGTAATGATGGAAATCGTCGAATATTGCTCGGTTGGACAAGTCACACAAGCGCTGTTTGAAACCGGCGGAAAATTCCGCCGAAATATGTGATTAATCAAACAGCACAAGTCATATCAGAGCCGCAACACATCGGCGACTTGATTTTGCCGCAACCATTTGGACAACGTGTTACTGAGACTACTCTTCCATCTGCTGTTGTGATGGTATCTGGAACCAATTCACAATTACAAGATGCACACTTCATGCCTACGACACCCATACCACACGAACTACATGAATATTGAATCATAATCTCACGAACAAGTTCGAGTTAATATCAGTATATATGATTATGAATGATTATTTCGAGTGATTTTTATCTGCCATTTGAGTATTCCAACAACTTAATGAGTCGCCTTAAAGGCCTGAACTGCAATGAAAGCCCCGGCCAACTGCGGAGCTATGTGTAACCAGAGAACCTCTGTTAATTTTAATTTGCCAACTGCAACTAAAGAAATAGATACAGCAGGGTTGAATGAAGCCATTGATACTACACCCACAGTAAGTGCTCCCGCAAATACAACTGATGCTATTGCGAAGCCGAAGTAATGATTTCCAGAAGTTTTCTCTGAAGTAGCTACATTCAATATAACAAATACTAAGGCAAAAGTAAACAATAATTCTGCTAATAGTACTGGTGAATAATTATGGCTGCTTAGTAACGAAACTGCCTCTAATGGTATTTGGTACTCTTCAGTATAGATTAGTATAGAGACTCTAGCACCAAAGATTCCAGCAATCACCTGTGTGGCAATATATGGTAACACATCTGATTTATCACAGGCACCTCTAATCCAGATTCCCATCGTCACTGCCGGATTGAAGTGAGCCCCGGAGATATGTCCAAGTCCGTATATCATTACCATTAATGTTGCAGCAATTGGGAAGGCCGGATGAGTTGAAGATGAAGATCCGAATACTGCTGTGAGACAAATGGTCAGAGTTAGAAAGAAGGTTCCGATGAATTCAGCTATCAGCTTTTGTTGTAGTGTATGCTCGGTCATATCCTTGGTGCTAAATCGAACGCTCATCAACATTTGTAAACAGATTGTTGGTTCAGATTACTAGATTGAAACTATTATCACATCCAGTTTTCTAGGATTAATCAAACCCACCTCGAGGGATGAGAATTATGATTCTTAAATGTTGAAAAAATAGTGAGAGGAACAATAATGATTGAGTTAGAAACCTTAGGCACAAATTCATGGAAAGAGTTTCTTTCCTCACCAAAAGCTGTGTTGATTATTAGCAAAATCAATTGTATTTCTTGTGATGAATGGACACGAGAACTCAGTGATTGGCTCGGTTCTGAGAATCCTTCTACCGATGTTAGATTTGGAAAAATATTACTTGATTCACCACGTTTAACAGAATTCAAAATAGAAAATCAATGGATTCAAAATATTTCGATTTTGCCACATAATTCAATATTCATCGATGGGAAACAGGTTTGCCAATGGCCAGGCAAAGGCATTGAAAAATTACAAAACCATCTCGACTCATCAAATATTAGTCTGTGAAAAAATGGTAGGGACTATCTGGTGGCCCTGGCAGGTGCAAAATATTTATTTTTTTCCGATTTGAACTTAATTTACCCAAATCAAAATAATCCTCTAATGTCGATTGCTCATTCGGCTCTGAACTTAGAATATCTCCTCTACCTAGAGCCCAGGCCAAACGACAGTCAGTTAGAGGTATAGCACGCATCCAAATTTTTTGAGGCAACTCCGAAAGACTCCAGTCTACTGGCGCCATCTCAAAAGAGCCCATGCCTATCGATGAACCGAATGAGGCTCTATTTCTCCAATAGCCCGTTCCATGACATGACTTATGCTTCTTACTGAGAAAAATACGGTCGAATTCAAACCAACCCTCCGATTTAATTTTGGCCTTACATATTTCAAGAACAAAACCTGATTCTAAAGCTTCATCGACAAGGTTGGATTCTTTCAAAATTTGAATAATACCAGTAGGAAGATTTTGCTTTGGATGAAACTCAATTTCCTCGGTTTTTCTTCCGAATGCAAAAATTGCATTTTCAACATTGCTTTCTTGGGCGTAGCCTCCGGACCGAAAAATTGTCAAGGTCCAGACATTGGTAACTATTGGTTCTCTGCTCATATTTTCACCTTATTTTTGTTTGATCTGCTAACATTATTCGCAACATGTGTGCGCCTGTTCAAATGTAATTGAACAGATATCTTCGGGAGAAACACGGTTCTCCTTGTCGGCAGAGTAATACGGAATCCAAGGACTATAAACAAACCGTTTTCATGTTAAGAAAATACAATTGAATGAAAAAGTCGAGCGGCTTTGCTAATCATATGAATGAGAGGCCAGAGAGAGCGTTAGTCACCGGAGCATCGAGTGGAATCGGTAGAGAAATTGCGAGAATATTGGCGAGTCAGGGAACAAATTTAGTAATCTGCGCAAGAAGGCGAACAGAACTAGAAGAATTATCTGTCGAACTTAATAAAAAACACGGTACTGAAAGCCAAATTATCATTTCAGATTTGTCTACAGAAGAAGGTGTAAACCAACTTATCGAGGAAGCAGGAGAAGTAGATATTTTGGTAAATAATGCTGGTTTTGGAACGATTGGTAAACACACTGAAGTAGATGTTGATCGGCAGTTACAAATGATTGATTTGAATATTCGAGGACTTACTCAACTCTCTCACGCCTACGCGAAGAAAATGAAGCGAGGAAATCGTATTTTGAATGTCGCATCTATTGCGGGATTTATCCCAATTCCGTCGATGGCCGTTTATGCTGCGACAAAGGCATACGTACTCAGTTTCTCTCGTTCACTTCACGCTGAACTGAAAAAAGATGGAATCAGCGTGACTGCACTTTGCCCTGGATATGTTCCATCAGGATTCCAAGAAGTTGCTGGTATTGACCAGAGTCGAATCGGAACTATCGGTTCGACCAGCGCGGAAGTAACAGCCCGCTCAGCAGTTCGTGCGATGCGAAACAGTCGTCGCGAAGTCGTCGCAGGATGGTTCAATAAACCATTTCCTCTAATATTACGCACCGCACCGATTAGAATGCAACTTATTGTTTCAAAATTATTGATGGAAAGTAGCTAATTATTTTTGGCATTTATTACAATAAAAAGTTGAACGCCCCGCCTGAACAATCCGTAGAATTATACCGATACATCCAGATTTCTTGCACGGTTCACCCTCACGATTAAAAGCAGTAAATTGATGTGTAAAATAGCCTAAATCGGCCTCACCTGAAACCCCTCTAAAGTCAGATATTGTCGAACCACCGGCTTCGATTGCCTCGAAAATAACCTCATTAGTTTGCCGATGGATACGCTCAATTTTTTTGTTGATGTGGGCGCTTTTTCCAGCGACTTCAGCTGCGGTTTTTAGCGGAGAAATTCCTGAGCGATGAAGTATTTCACTGACGTAAATATTGCCTAAACCTGCGACTATTTTTTGGTCGAGTAGAGCGGTTTTTATTGGTGTTTGCCGCCCGTGGAAACCCGATTTTAGGGCGGCATGGGTGAAAGCATCAGTCAGTGGTTCTGGACCTAAATTTTGCAATAATTTTTGATTGGCTTCTTCACTCGTTTCAAATAAATCCATGAAGCCGAATCGACGCGGATCATTGTAGACTGAAGTCACCGCGCCATCATCAAATTCGATGTAAAAATGATCATGTTTAGCTTGACCATCCGCACCGATTGTCCAAACTCCAGACATACCGAGATGACTCAACCAAGTTTTCCCAGTAGATAATCGAATCAAGAGATATTTCGAACGTCGATCGATGCGCTCGATAACCGCATCGGTTAACGATTCTTCAAAATCTTCTGGAAAAGGGAATCGAAGATTAGGGCGGCGTAAATCAACGAAAGATATTCGCCGGCCAACCCAATTCGGAATTAAACCTGAACGGACCGTTTCAACCTCAGGCATTTCCGGCATGAGCAAGGCTAATGCAAGAAGGTCATGAGCATATCTAATTCAAATAGAGACAATACAATGGTTGAAATTGAACTGCCACTTCCACCAACCATGGAAGAAAAGGGAGAACAGCAATGGTTTGACGGTACACCAACCACAGAGCCAAATTCTGCTCCTGAAACAGTTTATGTTCAAGGTGCTCCAATGGGTCAATTTACTCAAACGAATGCAATGTTAGCGTTGATATTGTCTATCATTGGAATAATCTTAACTTTAACTTTCGGTTGTGGAATAATTCTCGCAATCCCTTCCGTTATTATCGCTAATGGTGCCCTGACTATTACAAATGGACAACCGGGTCATCCTGACTCAGGATCTGCGAAAGCAGCTCAAGTTATCTCATGGATTACTATCGGCTTGACAATTATTGGAATTATTGTTATTATCTTCTTCATCGTCGCTCTCGGTGGCCTCGCGGCAATGGGCTAATCAGAGTCGCTGACAAAAATAAATTCGATGTTGTTCTTCGAAATGTGAGATGTCTATCTCTTCGACAAGTGTGATTTTTTCTGAATCATCAATCAATTTTCTCGCGCTATCAAAACGAGAATCATCTCCTCCTTCACTCCATCGCTCGCTCGCTGCTTTCAGTGAAAGTAATCCGCAGCCACCTTTTTTCAAAAAAGTCTCAGACATTTTCAAAAAAACCTCAGCCTGGTCTGCGATGCTCAAATCCTGATGTAACCAATCAGCCTTTTCACGCAAATATGGAGCAATAACAGCAGGATTTCTAGCATCGCCCAGAACCGGAATTAATCCAGGACGATTCACGGCTAAATTTGCTAAATCACGCATCATCCGTGGTGCGATTTCAACTGCGATAACTTGCCCACCATGATGATTTCCAGCACCACAAACATGGTCATGAATATGGCTAACTGTCGAGCCTGTTGAAGCACCAAGATAAAGGCAAGTTGAGCCTGTTTCGGGGAGTAATTCACTAGGATTGGATTTTGATTTGATTAAACTTGCTGCGACTTTCGATTTCGACGGGTTCCATTGGCGCCATTCGATTCGACCATCCTTTTTCCGCCGCTCATCACTCACAGAAACGCCCTTCACCGCATTTCTTGTCCAAAAAATCCTACCTTCTCGACGAACGCCCCAACCGATCTGAATCGGTTTTCGTCGAGCCATTTCTTCACTTCCTGCTCGGAGGCTTGGGGAATCTTGCTTTGATTGCCTCCGTTTCTTTGTGAATTTCTGCGATTTTTTCCTCACTCCAAGGTTCGCCGCCGAAATGATCGACTCGAACCGCTATACTGGCTTTACCTGCCAGATACCTAGCAATTTTGCCGCGAACCCATCTTGGGCTACGACTAATCGCCGGCATTGAAAATAAAATCGCACCGTGTTTTGGTGGTGGCGCACCTCGTCGATGTGCAGACATCGCCGCAGATGCGCCAAGAACTTGTAGACTGCCTGATGGCATCCGAGCGAGGCGTTCTCGCCCACCGGCTAGAACCAGTAATTTCGCTGCTCCTAACGGTCCAATTAATTTGGATAAAGAAGGTACATAATCATACGAAACCGCACGTATTGCATCCTCGTGTTCAGATAATTGTTGCCCGAGATTTACAACGCCATTCGCATGAGCAAATATCGCATTCCATTCCAATTCATCAGGCTTGTGTGGAGGTAAACTAACATTCAATATTTCAGCCGCGGAGTCCAGCGAAATTGACTTTGCTACTGCGGCTGGAATCGCATCTCTCTGACCGTCTAAATCAACCTCAGAAAGAAATAATCCAACCCATTCTACACAACGCGCTTCTGAGGTTGTCCAAGCTGAACGAAGTTCATTAGCCGAGCTAACCAACATATCGAGTCGGCGATCTATATCCGCAGACGAGTCGGCAACTCCACGTTTGGCTAAACGACTAGAGGCTTCAGTGAATAATTCAATTTCTTCAGCACTTTCTTCAGGCCAATCTTCTGCCGATAATGCACCTAATGAATCGACTTCAGCATCCTCAAATCGATTTGCTAAAACACGGGCTTCATGACTCATTCGACCGGATTGTAAATTTGCTAATCGATCGACCAGAGCACCTGTACTTTGACGTTCCCAAACCAACTCATCGAGAGTAATCCCCTCCGCGTCGACGACGCGGGCTAATCTCCAATCGTAGATGATGCGCATAATTCACTCCGCGTCGACTTCCCGCTTCAATCCAACGCTATATGGCGAAGCGGTGAAAACTGAAAGCACACAGCGCATGGTGTGGAAGTACGACTCGTTCTACTAGTCGCGCTCGGCGGCGCTATCGGTGCCGCCCTTCGTTACATAATCTCAAACATCGTGCCAGCTGAAACTATGCCGTATGGCACAATGACAGTAAATCTAGCCGGATCACTCCTACTGGGAATCATCTTCGGTGCCATCGCAGCAGGTGCACTAATCAGCCAGGATAACCTGCTTCTTTTCGGCACCGGCGTGCTCGGTGCTTTCACAACGATGTCGACCTTTGCTCTCGAAACAATTCAACTCTCACAAAAGGCTCCATCCAGTGCAGCGATGTACGTGAGTTTGACCATAATTGGAAGTTTAACATTTGCATGGGCTGGATATAGGGCCGGAATTGCACTAATTTCGTAGATTTCGTAAATATTTCCTGCATTTTTAGTGGTAATGTTCAATAACACAATGGTTCAGCACTGAATGGTTAGTGAATAACAGCCAACGTTGAGAGTGAGAATATGTTTTGCCCAGAATGTGGAACCTTAGGATTCATGGAACCGAATGGAAAAATCCGTTGTACAAATTACACCTGTGGTTACGAAGGACCACTTTCAGGTAAAGATGGTAAAGGCGCAGAATTTACCGACCCAATGACTGGAGAAACTCTCGATCTAGGTAATGCTACCACGACGAGGGAATCAACTTCGTTGAAACATTTGACGGAAGTTGTCGAAGAGCAAGTAGCTCAAGGAACACTTTGGGTCGGCGATTACCGATGCCCAAAGTGTGATGAAGATCGCATTTTCATCGTGTTGATGCAGACGAGATCTTCCGATGAACCAGAAACAAAAATTTGTACTTGTGAAGGCTGTGGTCATCGATTCAGAGAATATCAATAATTTCTATCATCTTATTCATAAACTCTCAATAATCAATATATTAATGATGAAAATTGAACTCATCCTACGGATGTATCGGTGGTAATCATGAAGAACCCGCAGTTAGAGCAGGGATAAGGAAGAGTGCTGATATGCTCAGAGTAACCGCTAATACACAATTAATGAAGGAGATTGTTGATCTTCTTTCCGTTCTAACAGAAGATGCAAAATTGGTCTGGGGGGAGAACGGCCTTCATGTCAATGTCGTCGATGGTTCTCACGTGGCTTTGCTCTCCGCTACAATCAGCGATGCTTGCTTTGAAACATATGAAGTCGAACCTGTCGAAATCGGTCTCGAACTCTCAAAAATTCGTGATTTGCTAACACTTGCAGGGCCGTCCGACCTAGTTGAATTTGATTATGATGAAGCGGTCGGTGCGATTAATATCCGCGTAGGCGAAGTTCACAGGATTCTACGCGGACTCGACCCCGGCTCGATGAATGAACCTAAAATGCCAGTATTGGATTTCAGTAGTAGGGCATCTATCGGCGCTGAGAAGCTTTCACGTGCTCTTCGTGCGGCAAAGATGGTCGGCGAATTGGTAGATTTGAGTCTCGACTCTAACCAAATGTCAGTTTCGGTTAGTGTCGAAGCTGGCGAATCGGTCAACGTCCGATTCGATGCAGGTGAATTGAGCGAATTAGTTTGTCCAAATCCTACAAATTCGACCTATTCGCTACAATTCCTAGATCCATTGACTCGAAAATTAGCGAGCGGATTGACTGAAGTAGTTACTCTTGAATTCCAAGACAAGTATCCACTTCGACTCACCTGGACAAGTAATGGTGGTGGAGCGGAATGGACTTACTTCCTCGCTCCTAGAGTCACCAACGACCCTTGAATGATTATTGAAATTAAGGCACTCACCACTGAAGAGTATCCTAAGACGAAAAATGAGATTGCTTGAAAGCAGAGGCGGACACGCCAAAGGCGTGAGTAACCCTAGCGTCTGTGTAATTATTCCTTCAGTTCGCAACTCGAATGAGTTGGCCATAGTTCTGGAGGGTTTGGCTGAGCAAACATATTCTGGGCCACTCGAAATTATCGTTGTCGGGCCTCGAAATGATCCGGGAAGGGCGGTTGCTGAGGCTGCAGGTGTGCGTTTTGTCGATGATGACGGTTCTCGCACACGGGCTGATGCTTGTAATGTGGCAATAGGGGCGACCGATTCGGAACTGATCCTATTCACCGATGACGATGTGATTGTACCTGAAGATTGGATTGTAAAACTTGCTCGGTGGTTTGAGCGTGAAGACGTTGCAGGAGTTGGTGGACCTAACTTTGCACCGGTCAAGGAATCGACTTTGTGGCAACGCGTCATAGATGTCGCATTCTGTTCGACAATTTATACAGCAGGAACAAATTATGGAAAAGTCGGTGATTCAGAACTTACTGAAGTCAACCAATTACCCGGAGTAAATTCGGCTTATCGGCGCTCAGTCCTCGAGCAAGTTGGCGGTTTTGATGAAGGTGCTATCGGGGCTGAAGATGTGATGCTCGATCACAGAATTCGTATGGCGGGACACAACTTGTGGACTGACCGTACCGCAGTGATGTGGCACCGGCGCCGAAACCTTTCACGTGTCAAAAAACAAATTGGTAATTATGGACTTGTGCGTACTCTTGCAAGTCATCAGTACCCCGAATTACACACATTCACGCATACGATGACGGCTGCATTTCCTCCACTCGTCACCGCAGCCTTCGCATTCTTTTTCTGGGGTTTGATAAATGGTGGACTGGCTTGGCCAGAATTCTGGGATATCAGCACTGAAACCATCCCTATGGGTTGGCCGAGGGCAGGAGTTCACACACTCCTCTCGCTCATTCTGCTGTACAACTTGCTCGCCTGGTTTGGCTCGGCCAAGGGCAATTCTCCGAGCAAGACCAGTAAGACAATTTTCCTCTCCTCAATTGTAACCTATACGTTACACTGGAATTACGGAATGGGAGTTCTACGTGGGAAATGGCGGATTCTGACTGGACGAGCCGGACTCCAGATTGATGATCGATCTCGCGATTGATTTGTGAAATTCTAGTCTATCGTCTTCGAATGATATCCGGCAATGTAATTTAAGAATAAAATATACATGGTAATTTCTGACACTCGGTGTTAGCAACTTCACCTAGTCTTCATCAAGGTTGAGGGGCAGGATTAGGTGGAAGTGTTGTGAGATGGAGCATATCTCACGGTTGCATATTGCCCCCTACTCCAAGGCTGAAGAATTCGCCAACACAATCACCCACGGTTTTGGCACCCTACTCGCCATTGTCGGACTCTACTTTCTAGCTGTTGAAGCAAATCTAACAGGCGATTATTGGAAGATTGGATCGAGTATCACATTCGGCTTGTGCATGATTACCTGTTATCTATGCTCGACTTTGTATCATGCGGTGAGTAATCTTGAGATGAAACACCGTATGAGAATCGCAGATCATATCGGAATTTACCTGATGATCGCGGGATCGTACACCCCATTCGTGCTGGTAACGATGCATGGATGGATCGGTTGGACATTCTTTGTATTGATTTGGGGGTGTGCAATTACCGGAATCGTTGCGAGAGTGTTGAATCGAAATATACCGGAATATGTCTCAGCAACCCCTTATGTCATCATGGGCTGGTTAGCTATTATTGCTATCAAACCGCTTTTTGATTCCCTAGGCTGGGAAGGGATAAACTTGATTTTACTTGGCGGCATATTCTACTCAATCGGTGTGCTATTCTATCGCGCTGATAATTTTCCTTTCAATCATGCAATATGGCACCTATTCGTTCTCGCGGGCTCAATCGCACACTATTTCGCAATCCTGAACTGCGTCATCCAGGGTTAGGTGAACACGCTCTTGCGGTGGAAGGAAGATTTAGGAGCCAGTCCGGCCATCTTAATCTCGCTGACCCACTCCTTCCCTTTCTTGCTGTGACCGTACATCACCTCGCCGGGACTTACCTTCCAGTTCCACTGCTGCTCGAAGACCTTGGCATCCTCTAGATTCCGACACAGCTTGCTAGGCACTACATGATACATCGACAGGATGTTCTCGCTTCTTCGGAAGTACTTGGCGATGACTTTTGGGAGCATCTCGCTGAGCCAGGTCTCGCTGACCACCTTGACCTCTCTCGGTATAACATATCGGGGGTTGTCCAGAGGCCCTAGAATCTCCTGCATTGCCTCGGCGAAAATCTCTGACTCCTCCTCTGAAGCATTCTCGAGGTAAGCCCTCATCCAGCCCCCTCCTCTGCTCCCTCCTCCTACCTTGGCATCGAACTGGATTAGGCCCAAAGCCTGTAGGGAGCAAGCGACAGCATCCCCGATTGCTTGAATCAGGGATTCGTCTGACCACGCGACAAGACCGATCCTGTTAGCCGGAGGGAATCCTTCTCCGAATGATCCTTTGATTTCGATTGCTTCTCTTGGCACTGCGTTGAAGGGTTGTCCAATCCCCCACAGTTCTCTTGCCCTTCCTCTGTTTCTTGCCCTCATCAGCATCTCCTCGTTGAATATCTCCATCGTTTCCGAGACGCCTTCCGGCTCGGCTTCAGTGAAAGCAGCGTGAACGTGCCCCACTCCCTTCTCAATGGCGCCGTCGTCGCAGACTCCGTACAACTGCTTATGCTTCCTCTTGAATCGGAGATAGTCATCGAATCCTTTGGTGAACTCGTCAGCCAGACAGACTATGTCCCAATTGTTAGCTACCTTCTCAGGCCAGTGCTTGTCCAGCCTGAACGATCTTCCTCTCAGTTGATTTATACTCATGCTGGTGGTCACTGTGGTCAGATCCACTAGGACGTTAATCCTGCTCGCGTCCCAGCCCTCGCCGAGTAGTCCCCTTGTTCCCACCAGGCACTTCGTCACTCCATCTTGGAACATCTCGGTAATCATCATCGTATAGTGGCGTGGCAGCCAGTCCTTTCCCTTACCTCTGATTTCGAAGTAACCGCCTCTCTCGATGTAATCGAACTTGATGTTCAGATTCCTCTCGGAGACCCACTGCTCAAAACGAGGGAATATCCGCTCTAGGAGGTCGTCGTCGACCAATACGGTCGTGCCCGTCATCAGCACCGGATCCAGCCTGTCAGTCGACTCGCATCCGAGCACCGCTCTGTATGCTGCTACTGCTCCACCGGCGTCATCATCGAGGACGCCTTCTACCAAGGCAGTAGCCGAGGTCTTCTCGAAGTCGGTCACGATCACTGCCCGAATGTCCGATCCGAGGGCCTCCATCTCCGCCCTCAGTATGTCTCGCAGAGCATCGTACTTGGCGGAGGCGTAAGCCATCACCCTGCCGACAGGTGAAGCGCATAGTCTGGGGCCGCCCTCAGTAATCTGGACGCCAAGCATCCTCAGTTTGCTCTTCGCATCCTCAGCAAGGGCATGGTCCTCCTCGCTTTCCGACCTCATCAGACCATTCCTGATGTAGCGATCGAGTATCGTGATCAGCACATCCATACTATTGCCTCCGGCTACGAGTTCAGCCGACGGCTGTGGTACACCTTCGGGCAGGTTTAGTTCGCCTGATACGAGGTAGGCTCTAGCAGCGTCCGCGAGCCTCGGGTCTCTTCTATGGAAAGAGTTCCAGTCCTTTGCTCTGCCAGCCGGCAGAATCAGTCCATCGAGCACTCTGGCGATCCAGACCTCAAGTCTTGGTGTGCGCCCCTTGACGTTCTCCGCCCCCCCCCTCAGTTCACCTAGTAGGCTCTTGAAGTCCTCATCTACATTAGCGATGTATCTCAATTCTCCCGGAGAGGGGCGTACGAAGTATGCGAGGTCCTGGTAGGGAGCGAGATTGCCGTCCCTGACTAGGGCAGGAACGGGGACCTCGTAGTCCACCTCTCCGAACAGGTCAAAGTATTGATCGACCGAGGAGTTGCTGGCCCCCTCCGGAGGAGTGGCAGTGAGACCGAGAACAACTGGATTCCCGAGGAATTCCATGGCCTCGATGAGAACCCTGCCCCAGTGATCCATCAGGTGATGGCACTCGTCGAGGATGACTAGACCGACTCCTACTTCCAAAAGTCTCTTCAGATTGGTCTTGGCGGACTCGTGGAGGATCCATAGGGCGTTCCCATGCTCGGATAGCGAATCCCTGACCTTTTTCCTGTAGTGCCCCATCCTGTCAGAGTAGTATTCGAAGTTCTTCTCCCGCAGGTCAGTAATCCAGGCCAATGCGCTTTCCCGATCGTCCGCCTCGACCGAACCGTCGTTCAAGTCAGGAGTCATCAGACTGGATATCCACAGCTCCATCGCAGACTCGTCTAGCTCGTCTCCTCCTCTCTTCGGGAGAGTCACCGACTGGTAGGTCAGCGAGGTCAGAATACCCGGGTTCTCTGGGTCAGTGCCTATTTCTGACTCCCTGTCATCCAAGTGGAATAGTTCCTTGGCTCTCTCGACCCATTGGGCCTGTATGGCCGAGTTCGGGCTAAGCACCAACGTGGGCAGTCTGACCAGATCTGACCAGACGTACAGTCCAAGTACGGTCTTCCCGGAACCAGGAGGAGCCACGATTAACAGTTCTCTTGATCCAGATTCCAACTCCTTCCTGATTATGCTGGAAGAAGCCACCTGAGACGGCCTGAGTGTTCCCGAGAAACCAATCTTGCCGAAGCCATCACTCATCTAGAATCATGCTGGACGGGTTTCATGGTTTACTATTTCCCTAACTGCATATATTCAGTTATTCGGTTTTACTTTACCACAATTTCGCCCAATACGATATGAAGTTGTTTTCGGGCGCCAAAAAATACCTGTGGCCAATCCAAGAATAATCCCTCCAAGAATCAGCCCAGGCCAGCCCGTCTGAATGTAGCCATCTGAGGCATTGAAGTAAGCCCAAACGAATGAAGGTGCCACGCCTGCAATAATCACGACTGTTGCCTCTTCACGAATAAGTTTGGCAGTATCACGCTGAGAAGGTAATCTCGGTAGATTAGAATCGCGCTCACTCAATTTCTCAACGCGCGTTAGACGGACAAATTCCGGCTCTGGCTGTTGAGAGTTAATGAGAGAAGTTTTCGGCACTCCTCCTTTCCATTTTTTTGCAATTCGGAAAGTCCAATCATCATGTGACATCGGACGACCATCGAGTTCTTTGCCCCAATAATCACCCCTAAATCGATCTGATAATTTCTCAAATTCATCACTTCCCTCAACCACACCTTGCTCAAATGCTAATTGCCATTCTGATTCCGAAGCAACCCTGCACTCATTTGATTCAAGCAAAGGTTTTGCTTCATCAATATGAACAGGTTTTCTGCAAATTTCAAAATCATACTTCAACTCGACCATGTGGCGTGGACCGGCTTGGCCGAATAGAATTGAGCGATTCTGGCTGCCTATCTCTGCGCGTCCAGGAATAACCCTGACCCACTCAATTTCCACGATCATTCCTCAGTATCAATTTGTCCAGTTTGAATTGACCATTGTGATGCGTATACATTGTCGTTGGTAATAAGATCGTTATGAATTCCTCTCTCGACAATGAACCCATCGACCATTGCAATAATTTCTTTCGCATTACGAATGGTCGCTAAACGATGTGCAACTGCAATCGTAATTCGGTTCTTTCCTTTTCCTCCACCGAACAAAGATTGTTGAATTCGCTTTTCGGTTTCAGCGTCTAGAGCAGCAGAGGCTTCATCGAGGATGAGGACATCTGGATCCATCAATAGTGCACGAGCCAAACTGATACGAGCACGCTGGCCTCCTGATAATCTCACACCACGATCTCCAACTTCTGTGTCCATCCCTTCGGGCAATACCGAAATGAATTCCCAGGCACCTGAAGCCTCCAAAGCAGCCTGTACCTCTGCATCACTAGCTACACGAGCGTAGGCGACATTATCGCGGACTGAACCGAAGAAAAGGAAGGGGTCTTGGGATACAAATCCAATACGATTGCGTACAGATTCAATTGAGAAATCAGTTATGTTTCGCCCGTTGATACGAACTTCTCCTTGACCTGGAACATAAAATCTCTCAACCAGTTTGAGAATGGTAGATTTGCCCGCGCCAGTATGACCCATAACTCCAAGAAAATCTCCTGACTTGGCTTCGAAAGAAACGTTATTGACGACATTTACTTCTGTATTTGGGTAAGCAAATGTCACATCTGTAAAAGCGATGGATTCGATTGAACCATCCAGTTCAATCGCACCTGGCTCATCAACAATTGATGGCTCCAAATCGATGAGTGCAAAGACTCGACGAGCAGCTGCCTCACCTCGTTGTAACTGATTAAGCAACATTCCCATGATGAACATAGGCATTGTCATTCTGGTTGAAATTAACAAAAATGTAACGAATTGCCCTACGGAAATTTCGCCTGAATTCATCAACCATCCACCGGCGGAAACAAGCAAACCAAATGAAATTCCTGCGACGACATAGATTCCTGGAAGGAAACGGTTTCGAAGTGCAGAAGCTTGAATCGCCTGATCTCTATATTCTGCACTCTCGCCAGACACCCTAGATTGTTCATATTCAGTCGCATTGTATGCTTGAACGACGATAACTCCTGACAAAACATTCTCCAAAATAGCGACGATGCCGCCGGTACTCTCTCGCTGTTTCTTGTAGCGGCGTTGAACCCGCGTCGAGAACCAAACAACCATCGGAAGAATTAGTAGGAGCGGAGCAAATAGAATTAGGGCCAATTTGGGGGACATCCAAAATAATATACCAAACGAAGCTGAAAACGTTATCACAATACGGATAATACTGGTACTTGCATCAGAAACTAAATCCTCAAGTTGAGCTACATCTGCAGACAGTACCGACATTAAATTTCCAGATTGACGAGTTTCGAAATAGGAAGCTTCCATTCTCATCAAACTGGCTGTCGCGTCCATGCGAATGTCGTGCTGAACCCGATAAGCGGTAGATTGCCAAAGAAACTCACCAATTCCCTGAGAAATTGCAAGGAATACAAATCCGGAGAATATCAAAAGTCCAAATCCAACCTCGACTGAAGGGAGATAACTAGAATTTACCAATGATTCAACACGAGAATCTGTAAATATTCCACTCGAATAATAATCTGCTGCCATCCCAATTGCGATAAACGGAATGAGATCGAATGCTCGTGCTGAAGCATTGGCTGCTATTGCAAAAGACGCACGTTGCCAATAGGGCTTGATATAAGGTAAAACGCGGTAAATTTTCTTACCGACAATCTGTTTTTCCTCATCTAAATCAGAAGAATCCTTAGACAAACCCACAGCCATAGCCCTAGTCATACAGACCCGTCTAGTCAAGCCCCTTTGAATGCTTCAGTATCTGTTGGGAAACTACCTCAAAATCTAACACCCATGATTAGAAAAATATTCACTCAACTATTTCACGGATTTTATCTGTAAAGTTGTCTGGTGCGCCCGCCGGGATTTGAACCCGGGACATGAGGTTGGAAACCTCAGGTGATAACCCCTTCACTACAGGCGCGTGGGTCGCTCGACCTAAGGCTCAGATATGACCAATTCGGTGTAAGTCCGTTCAAATGTAATGTGCTTTTCGCGATGTCATGCTGCTCCGTCAGAGGCTTGGAATTGTATTGATTATCATTTTCTTGCCAATTAATGGGCCGCTCTGGCGTATGCTTGCTGAAATCGCTGGTTTGCCAATAAACATCGGCGAAGTTTCATTTTTCATACTTTCATTATTTCTTTTCATTTTAGGAGGAATAATGACCTTTTCTCCGAAGCTAAAAAACCCTTTTCAAGAATAGATTTCTGATGGCCAATTTGAATGGATATTCATCATTATTTCCGAGACCTCGGATTCGCTTTTTCCAGATTCGAGGAGGGCTCGACAAAGTTCCTGGGTTCTTTTTGGAATTGTTTTAGGTCCGAGAACCGCCCCGGGACGACGCGGATCATCGAGGAAATCTGTTTCCATGCCCCAAGGCGAAGACGATTTATCAATCGTGGAAACCAAGGATTCGATACATCCCTTTCCAACACTTACTGTGCAAGCAAGTCCATTGGTGAATTGAGTACTAACGTCAGCTGGAGCATAATGACGAATTGTTCGATTTAGAGGCATCCCCGCTCTTCCACATATTTCAGCTAATTCTCGGTATGTGGCCGAGCCATTATCTTCAACATGAAGTTGAACACTCGTACCAATCTTTGCAGCACGGCTCAAAACCTCGACGAGTAATTCGTTCGCAGCGTCCCAGATTTCTTCTGAAACGGGATAATGTGGCCGACCGACCTCACCTAAACAAACACAATCACCGCTCGAATAGTGTTCTAGCGCCAAATCTACCGCTTGCAAATGTAAATCACTCGCCTTCGTCATACCTAGTGTCAAAACTTGATGTGCCCATGCGACGGGATGTGGCCCCAATATCACCGAGACTTGAATGCCAAATTTTGCTCGAACCTCATCAGCCATCGTCAATGTATCAAGATAAGCGGTGCGATATTCATCGATATCGATTGGCAAATTCTCAAAATTTGGTTTGTGAACCAAGTTGATTGCCGTACCCCCAACTCGAACGAATTCTTCGACCGCATCAAGAAATCTATTTGAGCGATCGAGATGCATATGTTGGTCGAGTATCGGCCCTATCCAACGACCATCTTTCAGCATGGGCCTCACGCCAGTGCGCCTTCTAATTCGAATCGTTTAATCCAATGCCGAATCGCCATCTCAGCTATTCGCTTCGAAGATTGGCCAAGTACGATTCCATGTCCATTATTGAATAATATTATTTGCGCGTTATGGCGACTAGCATCAATCCGCAGTGCATTGATATCATAGTCTACATCTGCTTCGAGAAATCTATCTGCTACTAATTCTAACATGACTGCTCTGCCGATACTAAATTGCACTATCATATCGCCAGAATCCATCATCAGCCATTCATCAGTCATCCCGAGTTTATACAATAATTCTTCAATCGCCAACCGGGCGACTTCACCTCTTGAGATTCCGTGAACGAGTATGGTTCCTTCCGGTTCAATAACAAATGTTGCGTGTGGTTCTTCGTGAGAGATTACGACATATTCTCCACTTTTTGAGCCACCACCCAGAGTTACTGCCCCATCATGGTCAATAGGTTCTGAAGGTGTGAAGCGGAAGGTCTGTGTTTCAACTTCGACCTTAATTTTCTCATCAGTCAATTTCACTCCTCCGTGACAACTAATTCCACATCCGGCCAAGACGAGATTGCCTCTGACATTGAGGGCAGCCAAGCTTGATGGATGGGTACCAGTAGAGTTCTGTCCTGTGCTCCGCCATCATCAACCCTACTATCGCACAGGTCTCTAAGTGCACCGCGTAATCTAGAGGCAAAACGGAGATTTCGCTCACAATTGAGTTCATCTGAATTCCAACGCTCCTCTTCTAGCCACCATGTTGCTGAGGATGCTGAAGCTGCACCCAATTCGACATCAACATAATTGTTCTTTTCAATTTGCGATATCGCTGCTCGTCGAGTAGTTTTCCAACGCTTCGATGTCCGAAGCGTTGCCAATAAATTGCCCAATCGCACCTGTTCATCAGCGCTTCTAGTGAGATAATCTTCCCAAATTTCGTCATCGAGATTAGGTTCGATTGAATAAATCGGCATCCCACCACGAGCATTTTCTGCATGTTTAATCAATCGAATTTGTTCTGGATCTGGAATGTTCGGACCATCAATTTCCAATTCGACTAAATCAGATACGAGTCGACCAAAAGCAGTTCCTGAAGTCAAGGCAGAATCTCGATGAATTCCAGGGCTCTCTTTGTCTTGTTCTTCCTCGATTCGCCATTCAGCCAAATCATTAGATGATGCCAGTAGTGCTAAGCCATCCCAAGATTCTCGTGGACGAAGCATGTTTGGCATACGTACACAAGGTAAATGTGGCCATAATACGATTTTTCCCCCTTTTGGGTCTGAAAAAATCACTGAACTCCAAGTCAGCTGAGGTACGTCCACGACGCGTCCAATCACTCCCTTCGGTTCAATTCAACGGTCGAAGAATCGTTAATTTCGTTCATTCTCAATCTGATGCATTGAAGGCAGATGCCGTCCCGAGACCATTTGAGGAACATGGAACAACCCCACTCTCTCGAACCAGTCATACAATTGAACGAAGTATTTCCTGGCCACACAAATGCACGAAACACGCTCTTTGGTGGGCGATTAATGTCGATTATGGATACCGCTGCCGGTATGGCAGCATCGAAATTTGCACACCAGCAATTCGTCACAATTTCGGTCGACTCATTGAAATTCCGTCGACCGGCATACCAAGGAGATGTCATTAGAACGACTTCGAAAGTGGTTTGGACCTCACCACACACCGCTGGTGTTCACGTGATTTCTTGTAGGTTATCTCGAAGCGAATGGGTTGGTGAAGAAATTTGCTCTGGGTTCTTTTTCATGGTTGCAGTCGATGAAAATATGAAGCCAAGTAAAATTCCACAATTCACTCCTGTGAATGATGAGGAGCAAAATATGTGGAATGCTGCTCAAAAGGCTCGCGAAATGATGTAAAGAAAAAATAGATTCAATACATTTACTATTCCGTATAAACCTCAAATTCTGTCTTCAACCGAACCAATCGATTCAACAGGGGTCGTTCGGTCGGCGAGCCATGCCCGTACTCAATGTCGCATTCTCTGGCACTGAGGAATTGGCTCGCAGTATTGCGAAACGTAGCGATGTCAGAGATATCGAATCATATGTTTACAAAGAGGTCAGGGGTGGTCTCACTCAAATCATATCTTTACTCAGGCCACTAAAACACCCTGAGCGATTACGACCTTTGCTATCAGTTCTGAATGTTGCAAAGGTCGGCCTCGTTGAGGTAACAAAAGTCGATGCTTCACTCGGAGAAATTCTCGTTGCATTCGGATGTGCAAGAATCGAGATTGGACATGTGATTATCAATCCTGAACAGGGAGGTTGGGTCGATCCTGATCAAGTCAAAATGATATTATCTCAAGCTGGTCTTAAGAATTGGAAACTACATGAATCTGTACCGGATGAACATGATTTACGAGAGCTATTATTTGCTCACTTAGACGAGGTTGAAAATGATTCAGAGGGAGATTTAATTCTTCCAGTCGACCAACATTTCAATGTCAAAGGAGTCGGTTTGGTAGCTATTGGATACGTTCAATCTGGAACCGTCAACAAGCATGATACGGTTCAGGTTTTGCCGGCTACTGAGGATGCAATCGTACGTTCCTTACAGGTAATGGACGATGATGTCGACGCTGCAGTCTCTGGAGATCGTGTAGGTCTTGCATTACGCAATTTGAGAGAGGAGGCACTTCATCGAGGATGTATGATTATTCATCTCGAAACCAATGCTTTGGAAAAGCACAAAATTTCAAATTTCAAGTTGATAAAGGCGCCTTTCCAAAGCCGAGACCTTCACGAGGCAGATATCGTTCACGCAGCCGTCGACATGCAATTCACAGTCGGCCGCGTAAAAACGGTGGACGGCGAGGATATCACAGTAGAATGGGAGAGCCCTCTCTGGCTTCGTTCTAAGTCGAGTCCCCCGGTTCTCATCACCCAATTAGATGCTGTTCCGATGAGGATTCTTGGTGTTGCAAATTCGATTAGTTCGGCGTAAGATTCCGACCTCGAGAAGAGGCGCCTCAACCTACTCAACTTAGCGAGTTATTATATCGTACAAGATTGGCTGCCGGTGCGGATGCACGGTCTTGGGCGTAATGCCCGACCGGATGAGGGGATGTCGGAGTTATTCGGCAATCTGTCTCTGGTCGGGTCGAGTGGGCGATTTGTCGCTGTTCTTACCAAACGTCAGTTAACGCTAGAACGATATGATGGTCATGGCATTCGACTCGACCTCGGAGCAATCTCGAGATTGCGAAATATACAGATTGCGAGATTGCCTTCAAGCATCGTCCCTCTAGGAGGAGTTGCGACATATCTCGGCGCATTTGTTCTCGTAGCCCCTCTAGGTCAAATCCTAGCCGCAACCGGTGTGCTTACGGTGGCATCCTACTTTATCTCCAAACGTTCAGTCTTGGTAATTGAGACTAGTGCGGGTGATCGGCATACCATTTCTGGTAGTGAAGGAATATTACTTCGAATCTGTATGATGGTCGATAAGGTACGACACGGTGCGACCATTGAAGAAGCGAAAATTGGTCTAGAAGATATTGATAGAGAAATCCCGCCATACCCTTCATTCACTGAAGCTGGAGGGTTCTTACCTCAAACCAAAGGTTTGCTCACTGCACCTGAAATTGATAATCATGAAAATGAAGTCGAATCATTTAATTTCGGCCATACACCAAATGAAGTCGAGCGGCGACCTACTCCGATTTACTCGTCAAGCCCGCCTATCGCACATGCTGTCCAGAGTCAAGTTCCAATTATTCCTCAGACCCCCCCAGAACAAACAAACGATTATTCTCGGACGACTTGGGGGGAATCCGCAAATCTTGAAAATCTGAATTCTGAGGTTGAAGCTTCTGCTTACGAGAAAACCTGGGGTAGGGAAAAACCGGACTGGTATGCTGAACGTGAACCTTCCCGAATAGATAGTGCATTGTCTGAAGCCAATGATTCGATGGATCTATTCGGTGCAGGCGGCATCTTTGATGCCGATCCAGTTAGTTATCCAGCACCATCTCCTTCTTCATCACCTACAAATTACTCGACACCATCCACCCCTGCTCCAGCATCTTTCAACCACGACGTGAGTGATTCTCACAATGATAATAATCAATATTTCAATAATGAGATTTCTCAACCGGTTGCTCGACGACCGGCGTCAAGCTCACAGATGATTCGAGCAGCAAACAATCAATTCGGAGCTCCAACCTCACCATACACCCCTCAAGGATTACCCGACCCGACAGAAGAAGCGGTTCGAGATGAGTGCAAGCCAGGATTGGTTAGACAGGCTCGTGCACAGAAGGCTTTAGCAATCCGTGAAAATATTCGAGTTGCTTTACCTGAGCCCGCGGACATGGGTGATTTCCCTGGAATTGCGAACCTAGCAACTCCGATGTTAAATGGCCGAGTACAAGTACGCAGTAAATCTTCGGAGAGAAGGGTTAGTTGGTTTGAAAGTTTAATTCGACCTAAAGCAAAACCAATTCGTGTCCGAGCACAAACTTATGCTGCTGAGTACGGTGATTCTGATGGAATAATTTCCGATGAATCATCTCGATTTCAAACGAATCAACATCTTCGTCTTCGCTCAGACCACACGCACCAAGCAGATACCATTTCTAATGTTCAAGAAATTACTTCTGCTCAACCTTCGACTGCAAAAGACGCGCTGAGTGCAGTTGTGAATCGTGTTTCACGAGGCGAAGAACATTCGCCTCGACAAATTCACGACCCAAACACTACTCTTCGATTCAATCAATTACAACGAACAACTGTTGAGGACGAGCCGGTTCATCTAAGGCAAATTCGCCGACTCGATTAATTACAATCCAACAATGCTTCGGTATCGGTCTAATCGAGCGTGATATGGCCCACGCCGGATTCCTGCGAGGCCGGATGAGCCGATACCCCCGATAGTGAAAGATGCGGTAATTGTACCATGAATCAATGCGTCCCTGACAGTTTCAATTTCATTCAAAGCGCCTTGTCTTCCAACCAAGTTTCCAAGAAACGCTCCAGCAAAAGTATCACCACATCCAGTGGGATCTACGATATCATCAGTCGGGTAAGCAGGCAGAGCGATTACTCCGAATGGGAATACTGCGAGAACCCCGCTACTTCCACGTTTGACAACAACGCAACGAGGTCCTGGCCCAGCCGCTTCACCACCGTGAAGAGCGGCGCCAGAGCGAAGTCCTTTGATGGCTCGGAACAAATTTTGATCATTCGCAATCGCGCAGACCTCCTCTTCATTCAAGATTGCGATGTCGACTTTACGAAGAGCTTCACAAAGGGTAGGCCGCTCGTTATCAATCCACAACATGAAAGAGTCGAGCGCGGTAATTTCAGCGGAAGGACATTGATCTAGTACCGCGATTTGAGTTGCGGGGTGCGTATTCGCACAAAATAAGATAGAAGGGGAGGTCCATGCATCAGGAATCTCTGGTTTGAAATCAGAAAGAACATTCACGTCGGTAGAAATCGTTTCGACATCTTCCATCGAACCATGATATTTTCCAGACCAACGAAACGTTTCACCATCCCGCATTTCAACTCCTGCAAGATTTATTCCCGATGCCTCTAATTTGAGTTGATCTGAGTTGGAAAAATCTCGACCAACAGCGCTCACAATACCTATTCTTGTCTGATTTTTTGTAACTACAGGCATATGAAAGCAAGAGGATAACCCAGCATAAACAGCTGCGCCACCTAATAGATCTGAACCTGATTTTTCTGGCGTTTCAATATCATCATAACCGATGCTGCCAACAATTACCATCTCCATTTTTTCACCCCTGTAGTAAATTTGGATGATTGTCCAAATATTTGATTGTAATTTCTCGTTGACAGAAGTCGGGTTCAGCAAGAATTGCCCGATGTAACGGAATTAATGTGTCGACGCCGAGCAACAATGTTTCTGATAAAGCGGCATCGAGTTTTGAAATCGCTTCATCTCTGCTCGGTGCCCAAACGATTAATTTCGCAAGTAAACTATCGAAGGAAGCAGGCATATCATAACCCGTATGAGCATGGGAGTCGACACGAACGCCAGGACCACCAGGCCAATGACATTCCCATAATTTTCCGGGTGAAGGAGTAAGAGTTACAGGATTCTCTGCGTTCAATCTCACCTGAATCGCGTGGCCGTTGATGTGAACATCGTCTTGAGATAGGCTCAATGACTCTCCCGCTGCAATCTTGATTCCCATGGCAACTAAATCGGTGCCAGTTATCATCTCGGTCACCGTATGCTCGACCTGAACTCGTGGATTAACTTCTAAGAAATAAAAATCTCCGTGAACATCTCGGAGAAATTCGAAGGTCGCCAAACCTTGGTATCCAACAGATTCTGCTCCTGCGACTACCTTCGCACCGATTTCGGCTCTTACCTCCTCTGATAGCCATGGTCCTTCTTCGAGAATTTTTTGATGTCGACGCTGAATTGAGCAAAATCTTTCGCCGAAATGAATAGATTTATTTCCATCACCAAGTACTTGGAATTCAATGTGCTGCGCGCCTTCAATGAATTTTTCTAGGAATACTCTATCATCTCCGAACGCTGAAAGAGCGCGCCCTTGACATAATCGCAAAGCTGCTTTGAAATCATCAGCAGATTCGACCACTTGCATGCCGATGCCGCCACCGCCAGCGGCAGCTTTGATGATCACCGGAAAACCGATTTCGGTAGCCATTGAAATCGCTTCCGAAGAATCCGATATCGGACCATCCGTTCCTTTTGCAACAGGTAATCCTGCTTTCATCATGACTTCTCTCGCGGTAATTTTGTCGCCGAGCATCCTCAAAACATCTGGACTAGGGCCGATGAAAGTGATTCCCTCCTCGGCCAAACGCTCAGCAAAGGTTGGGTTTTCTGCTAGGAAACCATATCCTGGATGAACAGCATCTGCACCAACTTCTTTGGCAGCAGAAACAATCGCTTCGATATCGAGATAACTTGCGAGAGGATCTGCGTGGGGTATGAATATACCTTCATCTGCGAATCGAACTGGCATCGAGAGTCGGTCCTCTTGACCGTAAACAACTGCAACTTCAATCCCTAAGCTTCGGCATGCGCGGAGGATTCGCAACGCGATTTCTCCGCGATTTGCAATCAGAACCCGCCTGAACATCGATTCAATCCAAGAGCAACAATCCTATGAGAGATTCCCTCTGGGTGTTGCTAGAATAGATGCATCAATCAGTAAACATCACGCAGATAGCGCTTTTCTGATTTCATCATGCCATCCTCGACATAGGATTTTGCCTCATTTTCAGACATGTCGCCATATTCTGCACAAATCCCAATCAGGGTTTTGTGAACATCTTTAGCCATACGAGATTTATCACCGCAGACATAGAAATATCCTCCATTGTCTAACCAATTCCAAATCTCTTCTCCATGTTTCTTCATCAAATGTTGAACATATACTTTCTCTGCGCCATCTCGAGACCAGGCCAAGTCGTGTTTATCGAGAACTCCGCGCTCCTTCCAATCATCCATTTCTTCTTTGTAATAATATTCTCCGGATTCAGTTCTGTCGCCAAAGAATAGCCAATTTCTACCTTCATCGCCATTGATATCGCGCTGTTGTAAGAAAGCTCTGAACGGCGCGATTCCAGTCCCTGGACCGACCATGATACAATCGGTTTTGCCATCCTCAGGGAGGATGAACGAACGAGTAGGTGACATGAATACTCCAATTGGAGTTTCGCCGGCCGTACAACGATCAGCAAGGAACCCAGTCGTCAATCCAGTACGGTCGCGGTCGTGATAGGAATATCGAACGATGCCGACAGTAAGGTGAACTGTACCTTTTTCGTGTTCTGGGCTGCTAGCAATAGAATAAAGACGAGGTTTGAGGCGATCCATTCCTTCAATAAACTCTTGTGGAGTGAAACCAATATGACCGAAATCGCCCAAAGCATCGAGATAATCGCGGGTCCACATGTAATCTTCCATTTTCTTCGCATCGGAAGTCAAACTATTCCACAATTCTTCAGCAGAATCATTTGGTGAACAAATTTCTGTGTAACCTTCTGGAACATCATCATCCTCTCCTGAGCCATCCCAAGAGATGAGTGAAGATCCATCTACAGTTGAAATTCTGACACGCTTTACAATGCTGATTGAGATTGTTCCATTTCCTGATGATACACGAGAACCGAGTCCGACCAACCATTTCTTTGAAACTCGATGAATTTCGTAACGGTTGGTTAGTGCTTCTCGTAATTCGCAAGGGCCGAGATGAGTCTCGACCTCTTCTTCACCCGTGAATCCTCCAAGAGACAGCAATTCTTCGACCATATCCGGTGGACATGCTGGAATAACCCCTAGAGCATCTCCTGCTTTGTATTCAAGCCCTGAATCACCTAAATCGAAAACTAGATGGCGAGTCTCTTTTCGAGAACTCTCACCATTGAGAATAAAATTATTGGTGAGTTTCGAAGTATATGGGTTCTTTACGCTCCAATCCGACATGAAATCATCTTCCTGTTGAGTTGGGCGAATCGTAGACCATTTATGAAAGGATGCGGAAATAGTACACTCACAGCGATGACGTCACAGCGATGAAGTCAAGTCATGACCACCTCATCGCAGGCTATGGCGCGAGTGCAGTTCCTCGGTACAGGCAATGCATTTTCACCGGCTGGCCGGATGAATGCATTAGTGTTAATCGACGAGAAAATTCTCGTTGATACACCACCTACACTAATGCCTCAATTGCGGCGAGAAAATATTTCACCAGCAGAAATTGAACACCTATTAATTACTCATTGGCACGCGGATCATATCTTCGGTTTTCCATTTCTAATGCTGGACAGACACCATGTCTCAGATCCAAGCCAAGAAAGAAATCTAACCGTCCACTTAAGACCCGAAGGAAGAGAATTATTAGAATCAATTACAGAATTAGGCTTTCCTGGTTCGGTTGAAAAAGGAACCTTGTCAGTTGTCAAATGGAATGAAAATGAAATCACAAACCTTGAAAATTCGGATTGGAAATTTGAACGCTTCAAGGTTTGCCATACTCCAGAAACTGACCCACATGGATATGAGTTAACACATTCAAATGGTTTTGTATTTCTCCACACCGGCGACTCAGGACCGTGTGAAGAAATCGATTCTAGAGCCGGTAGAGCCGACGTGATTCTCGTCGAAATGGGTGTACCAAATTTTGTCGAAAGCCCTCACCATCACACACCGAACGACATTACCGCACTCGCTGAAAGATTTCCTAATTCGAAGATTCTTGTAACCCATAATTTTGCGAGTTCAGAATTGGAAAGAAATGGTTTTCCCAAACCCAAACTATCTAATTCAATTATGCAGTTAGAAGATGGTGATGAAATGATTATCAGTGAAAATGGCGAGATAAAATTTGTTAATAAAAATACTTAAAAATTTACAACAGTTATAATCAACAACATTGCAAATAGCGTTTTTTATTATAACCTTAGCGAAATTATCACTAGATTTAGTTTCTATCCAAAGTGGAATTATTGAGTATTATTGTCCTTTGTGTCATCTACAATAATCAATGGATATTAGTGTTAAATTTACATCGGGAAAAATGTTAAAAAACAGTCACTAAAGGGGTTTCTATCTCTCACAGCCCATGTTATTAGTTGGTTTATTCTGTCATTTAAACCCTCAACAATCCTCATCAATCAAAGAGATGGTTTGGAATGTTTTATTATCCCTGAGTCCTTCGTGAAGAATCCGCGTAATCCAACTCGCCTCTCTTTGAGAGGAATGAGGGGGTGTTTACTATCGGGTTGAAAAATGGAGTTAAAAAATGAGGGGGAATATTTTCGAGAAGATTCTCGGACAAGATTCACTTTTCATTGATAGAAAAGCATTTGATCACGCTTTTGAACCATCTCGACTTCCTCATCGTGATCATGAAGTCGAAGCTCTTGTTCGCAATTTAGTCGATGCTCTAAACGGACATATTCCATCGAACATGTTACTCTACGGAGTTCCGGGTTCAGGCAAGACTGTTGTGACAAGATTCGTCCTCACTCAATTGCTAGAAAAGGGTAAGGAGATGGGGCATCCAGTAAATACCTACGAGATAAATTGCAGAAATGTCGACACAAAATACAGGGTCGTTCAAACCCTTGCCACACAACTTCACCAACGTGGAGATACTCCGATTCCGTTTACCGGCTGGCCAACAGATCGCGTTCTTGAAACATTACTTCATCGTATGGATCGAGCAGGTGGCGTACATATTCTAGTTCTCGACGAGATAGATAATCTCGTCGCTAAAGCAGGCTCCGACCTTCTTTACAGTCTAACAAATATGAACACACTTTTGACCAATGCACGATGTTGTATTATCGGTATTAGCAATGACCTTCATTTCACTCAAGAACTCGACCCTCGCGTTAGTTCAAGATTGAGTCAAGAGGATGTTGTGTTCCATCCATATGGTGCACCTGAAATTCAAGACATTTTACAAGAGCGAGTTCGTTCAGGATTACGAACCGATGTTTTGGATGGCGGCGTAATTGAACTCTGTGCTGGTCTAGCCGCTCGAGAACACGGCGATGCTCGCCGTGCTCTCGACCTATTGCGAATTTCTGTTCAGAAAGCGGAGCAACGCTCACAGACGAAAGTGGATCCACGTCACGTACGATTAGCTCAAAGTCAATTAGAGCACGACCAGGTGACGCCGATTCTTCGAACTTTACCTCTCCATCAGAAAGTGGTACTTTTCTCCATTCGACTGAATGAAGAAAATGGATTACGAAATATTTCGACCGGCGAAATTTTCCGAACATATGCTGAGGCTTGTATGAAAATTGAGGTCGAGCCTCTAACGCCTCGGCGAATTTCATCACTCCTCAATGAATTAGATACTCTCGGGCTCATCATGGCTAGAAATGTCAGCAAAGGCCGTGGTGGACGAAGTAAACAAGTTAACTCTGCGATTCCAAAAGCGATTGACGCAATCGCGATTATGGGAGAAAATGAGCCTTTAATCGACGAAGCAAGTCAAGGCAAATATATGCTCCAAGGAAAATTGTGAACTCAACTCACGCCTGAAAGCGTTATACCGAAAGGGTAGGTCGCCGACCTCGATAACCATGGTTCAAACCGACTGGAAAGAAGCGTTGACTCGCCCTAGTTGTACTGCATCAACAGCCGCTCTTTTGATTGGATCATGGGTTGTTTTACTCACTATAATCAATGTTGTTCAAGGTGCATATTCACCCGATCACAAGGTATTGTGGTTCGGTTTTCTAACTGGTGGAGTTTCAAATTCAACAGATATGGCATTTGTTCTCGATGATGCCTTCTTTGGCATCATCGGTGCTGCTTTGATGGCTGTTGGATGCAGAGGACTGAATAATTCACACGATGATGACGCTGTAACCGGAATCTCCGGCTTCTTTCAGAGTGCATTTATTGGCGACCTATTCTCAAGCGCAAATGGAGTCATCAACACAATCGCATCTTGGTTGGTCATTATCGGAATTGGATTTTACTTCTACTGGAGTGTAATAAACACAACTTGGGTTGACCCTGGCGTCTACTCTGTGATGATTGTCTTCGTCACATTTGGGTTTGGCTTGCGAGTAATGGCAAAAGCAGAAAACTGATTCAATTGATATCCAATTGTTTTGATTATGCTGAATCAAAAGCAGTTAGCAACCTACGGCACCTTGTTTTTGAATCGATTCCGGTCAGTCGAAGAACCACTCCACGGTGTGGCTGACCGTAAAGAACCACGCTGCCGATTGGAGCAAGTGGGTGTAGGAATAGTGGAGCGAGATCCTCCTCTCCATCAACAATGATTAGAGTTGATTCTTCGTTATGGAAATTCACCATCGCAATTTCACAAGCGTTTAGAAGCGATGGTGTAAGTTGCCCAGGAGGATTAATACAATTCAGAATATTATCGAAATCAGATTGATTAATATCATTATAACCATGCCATTTTTCCCTCTGTGTTTTTTCGTCAATTAATCCTATGTCGGCATTTCTTCCAACCTGTTGCAGTGCGAGAATTGTAACATCACCGACACCTATGATTGGACTTGCATCATCTCCTGCTATCTCTAAGGCACCGAGGATTGCAACCGATAAATCATCCTCTAGCCCTTCACAAAGAATGCCAAAAGGATCTTTTAACTTAGATTCAATTTCCTTTGTGAGGGTGATAACTCCCTGTCGAGAATTCTTAGGTATCCAAGGATTCCCTTCAGAATCAATTTCTCCAGCTCGAATTCTCGAACTTGAAATTGGTTTACCATCATGAGCATCTACATGTTCTGCCTGAATAATTTCAAGCTCCCCTAATCCATTATGCTGGCGTTGTAAATTTATCTCTTCACAGTTAGCCCTTGTTTCAGAAGTACAAATTATTGCTCCGGCTTCCAAATGAGTTGGTGCTGGTCCAACATTATCTTCGAGTAAATGTAAACTCAGGGATGGGCTCAAATCTTTACCGATTAAATCCAACAATTCAGCCGCTCGCTCATCCCAAGAAAGAATTTGAGAATTTTTCGCCTGAGCTAATATATCACTTGTCATCCAAACTTCTAATTTTTGGCATTTTTCTAGGCCAGTAAGCAGAAGTGCATGGTGCCCAGCATGGAATCGGTCGAAGGTCCCCCCGATGAGGCCGATGCTGTGCATTGGTTGTCAGCAAGACTCGCCTGCCTTGAGGACTGCGGAAGCGCGTGTTCTTCAAATTCCAAGAAAAGCGCTGCTGAATGAAAAAAAGAGTGTGCCCCGGGATGTAACGGTTTCCTTCACAGCAATGCTCCGGCTCCTGACCCCACCCCAGGACGTATGTTGGATTGTGTGGTAGTCCCTAGAATCATCCCTTTTGGTCAACAGGGGACCTATCACAATCCAAGCCGTCCATTTTGCGCCAGTGGTCATTCCCGAGGGTCACACTGGTCTTCGACGGACGACAGGCCCAATTCTGTGGTACCGAGTGTCATCCTTCATCTTCCGGCATGGAGATTTCGTCGACGCGGTGTTGCCAGTTGGGCAAAGCCGCCTCCCAAGTTCTCTCTATGAAGGCATCGTTTGTCTAATAACAGTAATAATATGGAAAAAATAATTTAATTCAAATGTTAATCGAAAATAATCCTTGGTGGAATCCTGTCTTTTTTGCTAATAATCTCTCACCGACTGATGAATCTCCAGTTAATGCCGATTCAGGACTTATATCGGGCCAGCGGTCGAGAGGTTGAGCTAACCATCCAACCAATGGATGGGTTCTTCCAGGTATTGGTGAACGATTATCGATGACAGATTCTATTGCATCTAATAGATCCAACAACGAATCGGCAGACTCAGACAATCCTTCTCGCTGCCTTCTACCCCTTAATTGTCGAGCTAAAGAAGAGTAGAGTTCTGAATCGCAACCCGGATGTTCAAACCCGCTCAGACCAGGTGCTTGGCTCGGTTCCCCTATTGGGCGAAGAATTACCGCAGACCAAGGCAGAGATTTTTCGATCAACCAATCAGTGGCATCATCAAATTCTAGAATATTCTTCAAAAATTCTGGAGCAATTGGAGCCCACCAGTCCTTCGGTAAATGCTCAACAACTCTTTCTAAATCATCCAAACTTAAGGGCACGTCATCCAACATCCTATCCACTAATTTTGACCAAAGATGTAAATCATGTCCTTCGGGCAAATTCTTGCTTGTAGATAATATTCCTTGTAGAATTGGTCCAAAATCTGCCGCTCTACCTCGCTTTGGTGAATACATCCATGAAACCCCTTCTAATGCTGCCAACGAACGACTCGGAGGATGAGTTAACCATGCTTCCATTGCCCATTTGAGCAAATCTTCATGCATTTCGCTTGGAATCCAAGGTGCATTTGCAAGGAATTGTGCAGCGACCCATGCAGCACCCTGCGAAGCTGCTGATGGATCAACTGCGGGTCGAATTCTTAATGCAATCTCGGGATTTTCCCTTATTTTTCGTTGAATCTCTATGGAATACTGATTCAATACCATCTCTGGTGCTTCATCGGCTAGTTCGGACAATCTCTCTAATGGCATAAAATCCAAATCGAATAATATCATCCAATCAGCATCCAATCGTGATCTCAATCTCTGCCATCGTGGCCATCTCGTCCGACGCGGTGATGCAATCCAAGCCGCGATTGGATATGCCGCCTCCATTTGGTTTGCCCAATCTTCGTTACCATTCGGATATTGGGCAACTGCAGAATTTACCATCGAGAGATAACCTGACTTGAGCTGTTGTGCCTCACAATCATATTTCTCAGATAGTCCGACTATTTGCCATGGTGTTGGTGCAGTACCAATCTTTTCATCCAAAATTGGAGTGGTTTGAGAAAGTTGATCGAGGAGACGAATCGGAATTGATATCCCATTGGTCGTAGTGAGTTTTAACCAAGGAAGTGGACGGAATGAGTCGGTTTCAAGTACATCCATAGCCTCAAATTGTGATTTTTTTTGTTCTGTAATAATCAATCTTAATTTCGGATGAACAGAAATTGAAGAAATAACATCAGCAGGTATTCCAGAATCCAACTCCAAAACCAATGGGGGTTTTTCCACCTCTGCTAATGACCATCTAATCAAAGATTCAATAGCCGAATTTTCTATCCCTCTAGTTTCTAAAATTCTAATTCGACTTTCATCTTCTGTAAATGTCGAATTTCCCCAATCTCTTCTAAATCGTCTCCAAGTCGATTCATCCGTTCGAATTTTTCTTGTCGAGACGATTCTGTCACGAAGAGATTGAACCCGCTTTCGCCGCTCTGTTTCTGATAATCTTGGATGGGCACGTTGAATCCAATAATCCAGAGTGGATAACGGATATTCATCGCCTTCTGCGTCAATACCAGATAAATCAGCGATGACGAGTGAATTTATTCTAGCCGTCCTCAATAACATCGATTTTGAAAGTCGGTCAGCTAAAATTGCACAAATTGGAATCTTTGGTCTAACATCTTGAGTCAATTCATGAACTGCTCCTAGAACCCAATCTCCTCGATGATGGGAATTCTCAGGCAATGGAGGAGATTGGCCGGAACTTGGTGGATCAAACCAATGCCCTGGGGCAATCGCAATAGGCAAATCAGATTGGATTAATTTCGCCCTAATCATGCCAATTACAGTCGGCGTTTCAACATAGGATTCGAGTCTAGATGGATCTGAGGTAGGCGGTGCCGATTCCGACATTTTCATTGATTCTAAATCATACCAACGGGGTGAGCGCTCACGAAGAATGGCCCAATTCCATCGAACCCCTTCATTTCCACTAGAAATAGAATCTTCATTAGTTCTGGTTGGGGGTCGATTTGGAATCAAGACCATTGGCTCGGATAAAGACGAAGTTAAGCCAATTAGAACATTTTCACCATCTCGATCCAATAAGCAGAATTGACCCTCATCTCGAGGTAATGGTAACGCCTCAAGTGCCCGAGCCAATTCATCAGAGCGGATTACATCCCAACCTAACTCAGTCAGATGAAGCCTCCCCCCTCTACTACCTACAGCGGCATCACTAGCGACCAGTCCGTCGTTTCTCAGACGCCTAAGTTCCGCTGATGCGTGAGGGACCTGTAAATTTACATCCCTTGCTAGAGCACTTACTGTATCTCCGCCGTCAGTTAACCGATTCAGAAGTCGACGGCGATGGCGGCTACGTATTTTCATCGGATCTGAAGAGATTTCGCCATTTGATACGATTTGAGTTTCATCCGACACCATTCTGCACCCCCGAATTAATCTAGCATACTTCTCTGTATTAAATTATCGTTTGAAGTTACATTTCATTACACATTTCTTATGCAATAATTAACACTTTCATTTCCACACCGCTCAGGGGTGCGAAAAATACACCTAATTATACAACAACTTGTAACCAATTGAGTCAAAGAGTTGCAGAATGGTTATATTACCCCCCGCCGTCCTACGCTCATCGAACCGGTTTCCGTGCTCGATAACTTGCAGAGGACGAGAGAAATGGACGCGGAATCAATCCGAACCCTACTCAGAACATACCTCACAGAGCGGCCGCGAAACACGACTGAGATTAGCCAGTGGATTAACCTCCAAGATGGAACTAATCCTGTCGAATTTGATCTCGCAGCGATGCTTGAATCAGATGCTTCGATCGTTCGCATCGGTCGCGTCAGAAAAAGCGGCATGGTAGAACGCGAATCACCACTTTCGGAATGGGCAACCGAAGAGTGGGTAGCTCACCATGAGCGAAACCAGTCTGTAAAAAAGGAGTGAAACAAGTGAGAACAACAAGACTACGACAAAAAATAAAGAAGTTCCTCGACGTAAGAGGAGAGGCGAATACCACTGAAATTCTTGAGCACGTCAATTCAACGATGCGACACGGTACAACCCCACAGCAACTAGGTAATGTGCTCTCAAAGGACAAAGACATCATGAAGGTGGGGAATACCAAGCGCGGAGGAGCTCTTTCTGGCCGCTACGAAATTTGTGTCTGGCAACTTCGACCAGGTGCTCTTGACGACATTTGATTTGTTTTCAAAAATATCAACTAATTACAAACCTTACGATGATTCACTCCTTCATCGAAGTTAAATTCCTTAATTCATCAATATTATTCAAGATCAATGCGAATCAGTTTTCAAGATTCGCGGACCAATCACCACTGCGCGCTAAACTATTCATCTTTGCACGGTGATTGAATACTTCTTGACTATGTCGAGCCGAATTTTCATCATCGGCCGCCCATGATTTTAGTGCGTTAGCAAGAAGAGCTCTGCCGTATGAATACGATAATTGCCAAGGGTGCTCTATATCCATAGAGTTCATCAAATTCAGATGAGCAGTTGCATCTTCATCTGATTGACCGCCCGAGAGAAATACAACTCCTGCTAAATTAGGGGGAACATTCGCTGTCAAACAATCAACAGTCATTTGCGCCACCTCTTCTCTCGATATTTGTTCGGCGCAATCAATACCTGCGATAATCATATTCGGTTTGAGTAATGCACCGGGCAGATGAACACCCTGAATTGAGCAAGCAATGAATGTCGCCTCTAGTATTTCTGCTGAAACATCGTAACAGCGCTGCGCATCATGATCTCCAGACATCAATACTTCCGGCTCAATAATTGGAACAAGCCCTTGCTCCTGACAGATTGCAGCATATCTTGCGAGCGCATGTGCATTTGTCGAAATATTCGCAGCGCTTGGCATACCTTCTCCGATTGCGATAACGGCCCGCCATTTTGCGAAACGCGCGCCCATCGAGAAATATTCAGCACACCTCTCACGCAACCCATCTAATCCCTCAGTAATTTTCTCACCATCATGATGTGCGAGTTCTTTCGCGCCTGTGTCCACCTTTATTCCTGGATGTACGCCACGGGCGATGAGAGCTGCTGGCACAGATGTGCCGTCAGCCATTTTTTGTCTAATCGTCTCATCGAATAGAATAACTCCACTAATTGCCGATTCGTAGCCATTCGTCTCGAATAAATTAGTTCGATATGTACGTCGGGCTTCGACCGATGACTCAATTCCTGCCGCCTCAAGTCGACTCGACATAGTTCCATTACTCTCATCAGCAGCAAGAATTCCTTTGCCAGCAGCGACGAGTTCGCTTGCAGTTTTTTCAAGAAGTGCAGTGTCCATAACAGAACCTCGGCCTCACGTAGGGACTAACAGAAATGAAGGCATCGCCGAACTATTCCGCATAAGAGCATAATCATCGAATGTTAGAAACGAATTTATGAATGCCATTCGCCACATCGATAACTTCTGATTCGACCGAATATTGCCCATCTTCTAACAACTCTACTCCTTTACTGCGGCCGTCACAAACACCCGTTCCGATGAAAATCGCATCAGGGGAAGAGCATAGTTCATCTCGACGCCATAATCTTTCAATGTCGCCGTCAATCATTTGTTCGGCGCGTTCTCGATGCCCGTCATTTTTGAAGACGAGGCGCCCCTCGAAAGGAGCTCCAAGGCCGCGAAGGGCAGTTGCAGTGATTACGCCTTCAGGGGCAGCGCCGATTCCCATCAGCATGTCAATTTCTGAATTAGGGTCAGCAGCGTTTAGCGCAGCCGAAACATCCCCATCGCCAATAAGTACGACATTGACTGAAAGATCGCGAAGTTCCTTGATCAATATCTCGTGGCGAGGGCGATCCATGACGACAACATTCAATTCGTTAGCAGATTTATCAAGCCCATCTGAAGCGGCTTCAATATTGTAAGCGGTCGACTCATCTAGTGAAATATTCCCCAATAATTCAGCAGGTCCTGCAATTTTATTCATATAACAATCTGGAGCATGTAGAAGGTTCCCCCGGGGTGCAGCAGCCAGAACTGCCATCGCGTTTGGCAAATCGTATGCAACGTGATTTGTGCACTCAAGAGGGTCGACTGCGATATCAATTGAAGGAGCATTTGAATCATTCTGTAGAGATCCGAGTGGCTCGCCAATCCAAAGCATTGGTGCATCGTCTCGTTCACCCTCGCCGATTGCGACTCGCCCATCAAAAGGCACAGTATCGAAAACAGTGCGCATGGCTTCGACTGCAGCGCCATCAGCGGCTTTACCATCGCCTTTGCCTCGCCAAGCTGCCGCTGCAACAGCAGCCGCTTCACACGCTTCGAGGAAGTATCGTTCCAAATCTGCTGTTGCCATGAAGTGTCCGAGATGTAATCAGCATTCAATCATGCGGGTCATTAGAGTTCAAAGTAAGATTCAGAACTGGAGTTATTTCGATTCACCTTTACTCTTCTTAATAACTCGAACATCTTCGATTAGAGAAGTAGGATATTGCCCGTTTTCATCCTTCTCAATTGATTTTAACATATCCCAAGCACAGAGTAATCCTGCGTTTACACCACATAGTGCCTCCATTTCAACGCCTGTTGTCCAATGTGTGCGAACACTAACTGTACAACGAACTCCATTCTCTTCGACCACCCAATTTACCGTGCATCCTTCAATAGGAATTGGGTGACAATGTGGGATCATTCGAGGTGTTTCTTTAACCGCTTGAATAGCAGCGATGGTCGACGCTTCACGAACATCACCTTTTGGTGAACGACCATTTTCAACGACATCAATCCCTGCTTCGGAGAGAATAAGTAAGCCCGTTGCAATAGCTTCACGTGCCACGACAGGTTTAGCGCCAACATCAATAATTCCAGTCCACGATTCCTCCACCCACTCACCTACTGACAACCTCTCGGAGTCACCACTCCCTATTCAGATAAGCGGAATTAATTAATACGGTCGAAAATAAGCAGGAATCTGAAATAGTATCCCGACTTAGGCTATTCATGTCGAAATCCTTCCGGGACCAAGCAACCCCGGGAGCAGTGCCTCAACTTTGGTCTGGCATCAACCACGATAGACCAATTACCGACGGCTTGAAATTACAGGTTATCGATCATCTCTGCGTCGGATGCTCCTATTGTGAAATGGCTTGTCAAGATGATGCTTTGATAGTAATTGGATTGTGTAAAGTAAACCAAGAAAAATGTACAGATTGCTTGAGATGTCTTCTTTGGTGCCCGACTGGAGCCCTAGTCTACGATAAATAATCAAGGAGGAATTGTAATGAGTAAACCAAAAGCAATTATTATTGGTTCCGGAGTAGGTGGCTTAGGTGCTGCTGCGAAATTGGCTCAAACTGGTCAATTCGATGTTTCGGTTTACGAACGGCTAGCATTTGCTGGTGGCAGGTTCACACAGCACGAGCACGATGGTTTTCAAATTCCAACTGGGGCAGTCCACATGATTCCTCATGGCCGTAGAGGACCTTTTGCGAAGTTGATGCTTGGAAAGAAAAGTGCTGGTGGATTAGATCTTGGCCGGCACGGGGTCGAATTTCTACCAACATCTGCCTATGCTTGCCAAATCAAAAATAACAATATTATGAGTGCGAATTCACCAATGGGAATTATGAAATGGTTTCCTGTTAAAAACACTCTAAATTTACCTAGATTGTTAGCTACTCGCGCGAATAAACCGTGGGGAGATAGAGATTCGATAAACGGCAAACTATGGCTAAAAAAATATTTTACAAATGATTTTATCGATTTTATGGACGCTTTTTCTAACTTTGCCATAAGCCTGCGTTTCGACCAAATGCCAGCATCGGCAGTAGTCAAAATTGTGCAGAACTCATTTTGGAATGGGCGACCCTGCGTCCCGAAATCCGGTTGTAAAGGAATTATTGATGGGCTGAGGAGTGATTTGAAAGAAAATGGAACTAGGGTGAAATTGTCTAATGAAGTAATGGAAATATTACCTGGATATGCTGAGGAGGCGACAAAGAAACACCGTTTTTGCATCGGGATTCGCAGGAGAGGCCGAGAGGAAGCAAAGTGGATTGGAGCAGATTCAATAATCTACAATGGAGGTCATCCTAATTTGCTCAAATCACTCTCAGATGACTTCGAAATAGATAGTGAAATAACTAACAAAATAGAAAATACACAAGCAGTAGGGGGAATCGGTTTCGTTTTTTCCCTCGACGAAAACATTCCTCATCAAAATAGTGGTGTGACTATGATTCCTAACCTAGAGAGGGTAGGTGGTTACGTAATCCCAACCTTTACTGAACCGAGTTTGGCTCCAGAAGGGAAACACATGATGATAACTCACCAATTCGTGCCGGATGACAATATTCAATCAGAGATAGTGAAAGGTAGAGAAGACCTCTATGATTCAATTCCTTGGTTAGCAGATCACGGAGAGGAAATTGCAGTTCATTCCTATCACAGGAATTGGCCATGTAATCGGGCGCCGCAAGGTGCTGAATTACCCAGAGATATAGGTGTCGAAGGAATCAGACTTGTCGGTGATGGAGTTAAGGGACATGGATGGATGATGGTTGAAGGGGTTGCTTCTAGCGTAGATCCTGCAGTAAAAGAAGTCAGTCGGTTGATGAATTCTGGTCGATTAACCTAATCCTGCTTTCCAAATTTCACCATCTAAACGATATTCTTTTTTCCATAATGGCGCTTGGGCTTTCAATTCAGAAATTAGCCAAGAACAAGCTTCGAACCCTTCAGCTCGATGAGGGCTGCCAACATGAATACAAACAATTGGCTCGCTGGGCTCAACTACACCGATTCTATGAGCGATTACAATCGAGGAAACTCCAAATCGTTCTGCTGCGTTTTCAGAAATTTCTCGAAGTACTATCGATAATTTCTCCTCCCACGCATCGAATTCGAGGCGCTCCACCTCAACCCCATCATCCTCACCTCTGGTATGGCCGACAAAGGAAACTACACTACCACAACCATCCAAATCTAACAGGTTGCGTAAGAGTTCTGGGTCGAGGTCAGTAGAGAGGACTTCGACGGCGATGCTGGTCATGATTCGGCTAATCCAGCATCACCCTTCAATGCCACGGAGTGGAGGAACCATTCAAACAGGACTGCAGATTCGCTAAGCCATGTCTGAGCGAATCGACATCCTCGGCGCTGGTCTTTCAGGCCTAGCTTCTGCAACGATTCTAGCTCGTGAAGGCAAAGAAGTTCACGTCCACGATATTCGCGCAGATAGTGGAGCGAGATTCGATGGAGATTTCCAAGGAATTGAAAATTGGACTAGTGAAATCGACTTTTTCGATGAGATGCGGAGTTGGGGGCTTGATCCAGATGAATTCAAATCAAACGGATTTGGAATCATTGATCTCATCCATCCTGACGATACAATCACTCAACCGATTACCGATGGCTACGCTTTTCGAGTCATCGAGCGTGGGACGGATCCGCACTGTATCGATCAAGGATTCAAGAGAATGGCACTTGCCGCAGGCGTAAATATTCACTACAACGTAAAAAAAGACCCGAATGAATGCCAAATCATTGCCGCCGGACCAAAAGATTCCAGCGCAATTGCATTTGGCGAAATATTCCACACGGACCATCCGAATCATGTCGCCTTCCAACTCAATGACAAATTGGCACCTGGCGCATATTCATATCTGATTATTATCGATGGTATCGGTTTAATTTGCACTTGTTTATGGCGACAACAAAAGAAATCAGGTCGTTACCTCAACGAAACCATCGCTTGGTATGATGAGCACTACGAACTCAATCGTCAACCGATAAAACGAGTCGGTGGTAAAGGTGATTTTGCAATCCCTAACAAATATGTTCACGAGGGTAAAATTTACGTCGGTGAAGCAGGGGGATTACAGGATTTCATGTGGGGATTCGGAATGCGCTATGCGATAACAAGCGGAGTTTATGCTGCAAAATCAATCCTTGGTAAATGCGATTATGAAACGGAGATTCGTAAACAACTCCTACCCTTAGTAAAAACTAGTGCAATTAACCGATTTTTGATGAATCGTTTGGGCGATAGAGCATTCAAGCAAATTGCAAATCACTGGATGCGCAACCAGAAGAAAACCGGTGATGGATTGACATTCATGAAATGGGTTTACCAGCCCGGGATTTTTCGTCGGGCGCTATGGCCAATCGTAAAACTCGGCATGCTTCGCAAAAAAACTCTAACCGATGGCAGAACCGTTCATCGTATGCCCTTCCGAAAGCCATTGGTTAGGGATGTTTGGGAGCCGAGTGAAGGTGCAAATGCTATCGGAGAACAGTGGAAAAATACGAGAAAGAGGGGGGGGAACCTGTCTTTTGGCGAATCTGATATGTAAAAAATATTTTCAAAACTCTCCGTTTCTTTCATTAACGAATCCTCAGTGGCGCGGCTATGACTTCATGGCCTAGCCTCGAATCAATGCCGAATAATCTCGTAAATTACGGTGTTACTGAAAATGGAATTGCAATTATCGAACTCGCTTCGAACTCGTCAGGTGCTCCTCTCGAAGATGGTGAGATTGGCCCGAATACCTACACTCACGAGATGATGCGAGACATTGACACCGCTGTTGTCAAGGCTCGCTTCGATGACGATGTAACCGTCATCGTTTTCACCGGCCATGGCCAGAAATTTTTCTCGGCCGGAGCAAGTATTCAGATGTTGAATTCGGTTACTCCTGGATTCAAGTACAATTTCTGTTTACATGCTAACGAGACTCTTTCCCGCCTTGAGCAGACACCGAAATTGGTTATCTGTGCAATCAACGGTCACGCAGTAGGTGGAGGATTAGAAATCGCAATGGCTTGCGACATTCGTATCGCTCGCAAAGATGCTGGGAAATGTGGACTTCCAGAAATTAACCTCGGTGTTCTCGCAGGAACCGGTGGAACCGCTCGCCTAACCCGCCTCATTGGCAAGGCTCGCGCTCTCGAATACATGGTTAGTGGTGAATTAATGGCTTTTGAAAAGGCTAAGGAAATCGATCTTGTCAATGATGTATGGGAAGGGTCACTCGAAGATTTCCGACAAGACATCCTCGATTATGCAACTCAATACACTCTGCCATTCAAAGCGACTATGGCTGTTGGAAACATCAAGCGCTCATGCCAATCTGGCCCAGAAATGCCTTTCGAATACCACCTCGCACTAGAACGAGAGTTGCAAGCTGCTCTATTCCACAGCAATGATGCGAAGGAAGGAATCTCAGCATATGCTGAGCGCCGAACACCTCGCTTCGTCGGCAACTAATTTTCATTTTTGGAATTAGTCTATACCAAAGACTAGTTATTAATTGGATTATTATTCAATTCAAATAAATTGAGAAATATCTTTACCTGAAATAACTGCAAATCCATAATCATACATTTCAGACACCCAACGGTCATCCTTACTCGTGGCTGGAATCCAAATCGCCTTGAGGTCACCAAACCATTGCATTCGTTGAGTGATATCTTCTACTAAGGTCCAAAGATCTACATCACCGTGCACACTGACAATTTCTATATCATCGTCGATTCCAGATAGAGAGGCATGTGCTGCAAATCCAAAAATTTTACTTCCTTCAGAATTTTTCAAATTATCGATGAGTGACACATTTTGACCTCGAGAAATGAATTTCTCAATAATCATCTTATCATTCTTGTCACTTGAATTAAGTCCAATAAATGCCCAATTTCTTTGACCTAATGCCCAATCAATTGCCTCATCATTTACCGCATTTCGGAGAGTGTGTAAATCAATATCCACATTATTAGACATAAAATGAATATTGTAGTATATTGCCCGAACATATTCGCAATAATACAAATTGACTCACATGTTCGGGTGATTTCCTAAGGAATACCCCCCCCCCCGTATATTTAGGAAGAAAATACTCTATGCTAGGAAGATATAGTATGTTATAGATCTATGATACTGAATGCCCGACCTGTATGGAAAAGAGAATAAAAGAGGAGATAAGATGCAAATACCGCTAGATGTGAAAAACATTATTGATGAAAAATTAGTTAAATTAGAATTGACAACAACTGTAACTGAAGCTATGAAATCCATGCATGAAGAACAAGTTTGGTCCGTTATCGTAACCATAAATGGCGAACCACATGGGGTTGTGACTGAACGTGATCTCCTCAGGCGTTGCTTCAGAGAAAAGAAAGATCCTGATTTCGTAACCCTCGGAGAAATTATGAGTTACCCCCTAATAACTATAGACAACGATTTACCGATCGGTTCTGCATTAAATCTATTGATGACTGATGGAATTCGTCGTGTTTACGTCACCGATAATAATGGAATAATTATTGGTAGAATTACGCAAACTGGTACTCTCGAAGCGACATTAAATGCCATACTAAAAATGCAACAAACTTTCTCTCAAATTTGAAGTGACTTGAAGTCATCCATTCAAAATAAGATATATTGACAAAATATTAGGCTCAAAATCCACACCAAAGGTTGTTTGAATTATTTGGAAGAAGCTCTTCATCGATTTGCCAAGCTCCCGTCCAATTACCAATCTTTCTTGAGTTATAATCAAGGTGAGCCTCGAAGGGAGTTGAAGACCAAACACCTTCATTATCGACGACAAATTCCCCAAACGAAGATTTGCCATTAATTTCACCTAAAATTACTATGTTCTCACCAACGATACTAATTCCTCGTACCAAATCTTCTCCGCTTGATCCAGCAACCCGGGGTTTACTGAACGAACCATTAACAGATAATAATGAGAAAAAAATATCTCGATGCCCTACCGATGACATTGAATAATTTTGAATTAATTCATCACCTTCCCAAGAGCCTGCGACAATCAACGAGCCATCATCTAATTGAATAGCGTCAAATAATGCTATTTTTCCAGCTCTGTAATCCGCAGGCGTTCTAGCTAATTCCATTGATATCAAGGTCTCAATTTGAGATTCGGATAAATCATCCCTAGTTACAAGAGATTGTTCTCCACCATCACCTAGAATCATAATCGGAGAAACTGCCAAGAAAATAGCCAATAGAACAGGTGGAATAAGAAGGAAGCGTGAATTGATTTTCTGACTCATTCACTTTACCTCTACATTCTACCCTAGATGTCATGGTATGATTTTGTTTTACCGAACATGTTCGCGCGGAGTATGATAGATAGGCGAAGCGTCGAATAAATAGGGAGTTTACGAATGAAGACTGCAATACCAACAAAAAAATTAAATCAATCCGGAGAGATTCACTCAAGTCCAGCCCCTATTCTTCTTTCACTAGCTGTAACTTTATGTCTAGGTGCACTCTTAGTACTGCCATTAATAGTATTAGGATTGCCATTATTGGTCTACTCAATTTATCTCTGGATTAGTGAAGAAGTTAGACTTTGGCCAGCAAGAATAGAGAGAGAAAACTACGAAGATTGGGGAGACGCCACGTGGGCAATGGTTTGGATAATCATCACAGAATGTATCATCTTTGCAGGTTTCTTTGCTTATTGGTTTTGGACCAAGTGGCATACTATCTCCTGGAGTGGAGCGGTTGGTGGCACTTGGCCAGCAGCAGGCGTTGAACACGACATGATGTTGGTTAGCGTCAATACTGTACTCCTAATCACTTCTGGTGTTCTTGCACATTTTTCCTTAGAGAAGCACTTCAAAAAAGAATATACTAAATCCTGCCAACTATTAGTTGCTGCAGTAGTTCTAGGGCTTGCTTTCTTGGCAATTCAATTGTATGAATATACACATGCTGGATTCATTTGGTCAGATCACCCATATGGAACTGCATTCTTCTCACTAACTGGCCTTCATGGACTTCACGTCCTCATAGGATTAGTTGTCTTTATGGTTGTAATTTTCTTGATGAAAAAAGGCCACTATGAGATTGCACGACACGATAGTTTCCGTGCCGTGACTATGTATTGGCACTTCGTTGATGCCGTTTGGATTTTGTTATTCCTTATCGTTTACCTGGAGGTGATTTGAGATGGGAATGAATAACAAAACTACAGGGGTATTGTTTTTCAGCATCACCATTTTGATGCTGACTTTTGCATCAATTTACAACTGGTTCCAAGGATTAGGCGGATCTGGAGCTCACGCAGAAGTTTATGATGAACTTTTCACATTGTATTGGTCTCTTGGTACCGTGATTGGAATTGCCGTTTATGCTTACTTCCTTTATCTTGTTTACACATCTTGGGGCAAAGATTCTGGAGAAGAAATGACTATCGGTCAATCTCCTGTTGTTCGTGGTTCTAATAAAGGAGCTATTATTGTCTCATTCACAATTGCTCTTTTCTTGCTGGTTCTTTCAGATACCACTTTCGACTCTATTGATTTCTTTGAACAACATGAAGAACATACTACTGATAATTCCTTCACTATTGCCGTAACAGGCTACCAATACTATTGGGATTATGAGTATCCAAATGGAATCCATCTCACTAGTGTTGGTGAAGAGCCATTGAAAATACCAGTCGATGTTCCTGTCGTGTTCGAAGTGACATCAGGTGATGTATTCCATTCGTTTGCTTTACCTGAACATCGAATCAAAATTGATTCTATTCCTGGTCGATCGAATGAAGGCTGGATATTAGCAGACGAAGTTGGAACTTTCCCGATTATGTGTGCAGAACTTTGTGGAGATGAACATGCAATAATGGGTGGAGAAATCGAAGTGATGTCCACTGAAGATTTTGACGCATGGTATAACTCGGGGGTGAGTGCATGAATTTTGTAGGAAATAATAATATGAATAAATTTGGAGTTTTACTTTCGATAATGCTGGTATTAGCAATTGTTCCACAAATGAGTGCACTTCCTGGAGGGATATCTGGGTCAGCAGTTGCTGGTGGATGTAATTGCCATGGAGCAGTTCCAACAGAGAATATTGATGTTCAATTATATGGATTACCGGAAGAATTTATTGCTGGTGAAACATATCCATTGACAATATCATTTACAGGAGGCCCCGATGCAATAGGTGTTAATCAGGGTGGATTTAATTTAGAATCTAGTGAGGGCGATTTCACCTCGCTCGATGATTCAACACAAGTCATTGACGGGGTATTGACTCATACAGATTCAGGAAATGACCAACGGAGTTGGTCCGTTGAATGGGTAGCTCCTCATTCAGACAAAGTTGTTGCTAAATTCACTCTATTGGTGAATTCAGTTAACGGGAATGGAGAAACGACAGGAGATGAATGGAATCTACTCAATGTCGACGTTATGGGACAGAATGCAAATGTAGGTTCAATCCTAGATTTCGATGAACCTGCTTGGCTGTTAATCGTCGGAACATTATTAGCTATCATCATAATCATTATCGTAACTTTGTGGAAAATGGAAAATTTCGGGAAAGCCGAATTGATTCATTGGTTGACAACAACTAACCACAAAGAAATTGGTTTGATGTATCTCTGGGCAACAATAATTTTCTCTATTATTGGATTGACCCTTTCAGTTCTTGTCAGATTACAATTGGTAGTTCCAGATAATGATTTCATGACTGGATCTCTATTCAATCAAGCTGTAACGATGCACGGTGCAGTAATGGTGTTATTCGCTGTTTCACCGATGTCTTTTGCATTCGCTAACTACATTGTACCGCTACAAATCGGTGCTCGAGACATGGCATTCCCTCGATTGAATGCAGCCTCGTTATGGATGTTAGTTCTCGGTGGGCTCACCGCTGCATCTGGATTCTTCTTCGATGGCGCAGCTGACGTAGGATGGACTTTCTATTCACCACTAACAAGCGTTGAGTATAGCCCTGGTTCAGGAGTATCTCTCGCGGGAGCGGGATTAGTCTTACTGATTCTCTCTGTAACTATGACTACAATCAATTTCCTAGTAACAATTGCAAGACATCGTGTCGATAGTATGGGCATATGGGATATGCCAATGTTCACATGGAATATTCTATTCACAGTTATTCTGATGTTAGTTGTATTTCCCGCACTTCTTTCGGCAGTACTTATGCTCGTAGGAGATCGTGTTTTCGGAACTCTATTCTTCGACCCAAGTATTGATGGCACTACATGGTGGTTGCACATATTCTGGTTCTTCGGGCACCCGGAGGTATACATCGTTCTTCTTCCGGGTTTAGGTATGGCAATGGAAGTCGTCCCAACCTTTACGCGAAAGCATTTGTATGGTCGAAAAATCATTATTTACGCATTAATGATTGCTTGTGTAATGAGTGTATTAGTTTGGGCCCACCATATGTTCTTGACTGGAATAGACCCTACATTCAGGAAAATAGAAACCATTGGAACTGAATTAATTTCAGTACCATTTGCTCTGATTTATCTAAGTTTAATTGCAACATTTTACAAATCAAAACCGGACTTTAGCAAATTGCCATTAGTATTCGTCATGGGAGCTGTTGGTATTTTCCTAGTCGGTGGAATTACTGGAGTTTACCTTTCCAGTGTTGCAATGGATGTTCAATTACGCGGAACTTACTTCCTTGTAGCCCACTTCCATTACACTCTCGGCGCTGTCGCTGTGATGACACTCGGAGGGATATATTATTGGTATCCAAAGATGTTTGGGAAAATGCTAGATGAAACGCTTGGATGGTGGCATTTCTGGTTGACTTTCTTCGGAATAAATTTGACTTTTATCCCCCTGTTTGGCCTCTGGGATATGCCTCGTCGCGTATACACCTACCAACAAGAATCTGGATGGGGAAATGAACAATTATGGTCAACAATTGGATCATTGATTGTCTTCGTTGCACAATTGATTTTCTTCTGGAATTTCATTCGAAGCATGAAACATGGACAAGAGGCCGGGAACGATCCTTGGAATGGACACACGTTCGAATGGTTGACTACTTCGCCTCCGCATCCACACAATTTCGAAACTTTACCAGTATTGGATCAAAAAACAATAATAAAATAATTGTGAATCTTTTCAATAATCATTTAGAATAATTAATCGAAATTGTGTGGCAAATTTACAATAGCGGAGCGTATCCTTACATTATGAGAAAATAGCCCTAACTGGTACGGTTCATATATCCGATAGTACCCGAACATGTTCGGGGGATGGTCAAACCCCTTGACCCGCTTCGCTAAGATTGAGATAAATATGAATAGAAACAATTGGGTAAAAATACGTGTTTTGACAACACTAGTTATTTCATTATTTGTTATAGCTCCATTAACAACAGCATTTCCAACGGGAATTTCTGGAAATGCAATAGATTACGGATGCGCATGTCATGGAAGTGTTGCTGAAGAAAGTGTTTCAATTCAGGTTTCAGGATTTCCAGACCAATGGGTAATTGGTGAATCATACGAATTGACGATTCAAGGGGAAAGTTCAGTTGTAAACGACGGAGAAAATCAAGGGGGATTTAATCTGAAAGTTGAGGGGGGGATCTTATCATCTCACGATGAGTCTGTGCATATTATCGATGGTGAAGCAACTCACACAGAAGAAGGGAATGATCAACGAGAATGGAGTGTTACCTGGACGGCTCCTTCGCGTGGCACTCAAAAAATCAATTGGCGAGTTTATGTCAACACTGTCAATGGAGATGGCACATCTGATGCGGGTGATTCTTGGAATATCATGAGTTCCTCAATCGTCGGTCCGGATAAGGTTGTAACCAACGATTGGACAGATTCAAAGACTGTTCGCATCGTAATGGGGTTGGTAGCATCAATGATTATAGTCAAAATATTACCTCATTCAGGCGGAATGTCAAAATCTGATTAAGAATAAACAAATTTACAAATAATTAAGGTGAAAAATATGAGTTATTTGAAATATATCAATAAAAATAACCCACAGGTACAACATTTACTAATTTCTATACGGCTTCCAAATGGGCATTGGGCAGGAGATATTACAAGGCTTTACCACCATACTGCAATCCGTGTCGATGAACACATGCCCCTTCCTAATGGACGGGGTTCAGCAAAATGTACAATTACTGGTGAAGAAATTAATGAAACAATTGAATCTCTCAGAAACCACAATGGAGTTGAAGAGATCGTAATTTACGAAAATGATGGAGATCTTGCAGAGGTAAATGTCACAATTGCAAAGGCCGGAGGTGGTTTTCTCAAACCATTGATGAAGGCAAATGTGGCACCTCGAACACCATTCAAAACAACTGATGGATGGGTAGATTGGAATTTCGTGACAGATCTAGATCATTTACAGATATTGATTAAAGGATTAAAAGAAAGTGGCATTCCTCATAAAATTCATTCATTCTCTAAAGAAAAAACACCCAGATTACTTACTCCTCGTCAAAGAGAAATTTTCGATTATTCTGTAAGATATGGATATTATGACACCCCAAGGAAGATTACATTAACCAATTTAGCAAAAAAAGTTGGTGTCTCAAAATCAACATTATGTGAAATGATTCACTTAATTGAAAAGAATATGATCGAGGCATTCGCAGATCAGATTCGCGAACAGAGCCCAAAAGAATGAACTATTAGCATAGCGTTTGATAAAGAAAAGCACGGACGGCAATAATATGACAGAAACAGAAATAGTTGAAGATTACACACCAAACTTCGAACAATGGATTAAAGATTTCAGTGAATGGCAAACTCGTATTGGTTTTGATCCTTCTTGGTTAGGCGATTATCGATTTGATATCAAATTCGATTGGGATACCGCAGGAGAAATAATCGAATTTGGAGATTTTGAAGGAATGCCAAAATGGTCACGCCGTATGCAAATCCCACAACAGAGTATTCGCGATGCGATCATCAGCATGGTAAGTGTCCAAGGCGATACCGAATTCGCAAGTGTAGAACAACAAAATCACCTGCTCGAAACCGCACCTACCGAATACGACAAAAAATCTGCATTACGGATAATGTGCGAAGAACAGCGACACGGTTGGCAAATGGCTTACCTGCTATGCACTTTCTTCGGTGAGCACGGCGTTCGTGAAGCTTCAAAATTGCTTGAGCGAAACGCTCAGGAAGGAACAAGAATTCTCGGCTCCTTCAATGCTCCAATCGACCATTGGTTGGATTTCTTCTGTTTCACTCACTTCATCGACCGAGATGGTAAATACCAATTGAAGATGTTGAGCACTTCCTCATTCAAACCTCTTGCAGCGTCTATGGGACCAATGCTGAAGGAAGAATCATTCCATCTGGGCACCGGTGCTAACGGTTTACGCCGAATCGTCAAGCAAGGAGTGATTCCATGCTCATTACTCCAGAAATACATCAACAAATGGGTAAGCACGGGTCTCGATCTTTTCGGAACCGACGATTCGAGTTCCGCTCAATGGGCTTATGTCTATGGCGTGAAAGGACGCTATGATGAGCGAGAGAGTGATGAGGAAGCGGACCGGCTTCACCTCAATGAGGCGAGCCGTGAACTTTACTTTCAGGAATTGAACGAAGAAATGCGACGGATTTCAGCTCCGCGAAAAGATGGTGAGCCGGAGTTGTTCATCCCATCTGACAAATTCAACCGCGGTATTGGAAAATATTTTGGAAAGAAATTCACATTAGAAGGTGAGGTGTTTGAAGGCAATCAAGAAGAGTGGGAAGCATATGTTGAAGAAAATCTTCCAACCGATGCTGACGAAGATCGTTTGATGAATGATTACATGCAACAAGAATGGATTCAATACCGTGAATGGAAGGGCAACTGAGTTCATATTGTGGTGATTTGATGCAACACGTAGCATTATTAGCTTTCGATAAAGAAAAATGCAAACCATTTTTTAATGGATTGACGGAATTATTCAATGAGCATCATCATTCTAAATCTCAAAATTCCGATGGATACGAAACTTTACTCTACAAAGTTCACCGACCTTTCAATGATAATATGTTGGACTTGATAGATGAATGGATGGGCTTACCAAAGCGCGATTGGCGAGAAGAGACCACCCGTGAAGTGAAATTGGCAATGTATGCGATTCGATATCCAGATACATTACTTCTCGACTCATTCACAGAAAAAGCTCGTTCTGACATCGTTCGACTTTCCGCTTACCTACACTTTACCCAACATACCTATGCGATTTGGGATGAAGATACACGAAAAGGGCTGGCTAAATTAGGGATTGAGATTCCAGCGACCGAAGTCGCTGACCCATTCATTTACGGCGCATATGTTTCGGCAATTGAATTGCTGAAAGAGGTCGCTCCTTTCACTTGCTTCTTGGAACATGATGTGCCACGACAGAGGTTATTCCAAGCCGCACTAGCAGCATATGGTCGAACTTAAGTTCAAACATTTCTTTTCTGCTCAATGAGTTTGGCTTATGTTGGATATTCACCTCGGCCACTCATGGGCGTGCGTGTAGTTACAGTCATTGGCGCTGGCACAATGGGCGCAGGCATTGCACAAGTTTGCGCTCAAACTGGTTGGGAAACCCGACTTTTCGATGCTTTTCCAGATGGATTGGAGAAGGGCATGGAAATCATTGATGCTTTTTGGGACAAAGGTATCGCTCGTGGAAAAACCACAGTAGAGCAAAAGAATGAATGGTCTGCAAATTTGAGCACATATTCTGACATGGCTGAAGCAGTTACTGGTACTGATTTAGTAATCGAAGCAGTTCCTGAAATTCTCGAGTTAAAACAGAAAATATTCTGTGATTTAGAAAAATTTGCACCAGCACATGCAATCCTTGCAACAAATACTTCCGGTATTCCAATTTCAGATATTGCCCAAGCAACCGGCTGTGCTGAAAGAATCATTGGAATGCACTTTTTCAATCCAGTTCCGATCATGAATTTACTCGAACTTATTCGCCATGACAAATGTTCAGATTCAACTATTACAGCCGTGCAGTTAATCGGTTCAGCGATGGGAAAAACTACAATTTTGGTAAACGATGTGGCTGGATTTGCAACTAGTAGACTTGGCGTCACACTAGGTAATGAAGCGATCAAAATGCTTGCTGATGGTGTTGCGAGCGCTGCTGATATCGACACAGCAATGCATCTTGGTTATCGGCATCCAATGGGACCACTCGAATTGAGTGATCTAGTTGGATTGGATGTTCGCAGAGATATTCTGAACAACCTCGCAGTGGCATTCAACGATGATTCCTACCGCCCTCACCCACTTCTCGATGCACTTGTAGCAGAGGGAAGTCTTGGGAAAAAATCAGGGAAGGGAATCTACGATTGGTCAAGCGGTGAGAAGATTGAGCGCGATGATTTACCGATGTGAGCTAAATGGAAGCGATTTGGGTCGAATCGATTGGAATTATTGCTGGAATTCTCGGAGTAATCGCTTGGATTCCACAAATTCGTGAGGTTTGGATTGAGAAACGCCACGATGGAATATCACTGCCTACTTTTTATTTGGTTTCTACTGCCTTAACACTATGGCTAGTTTATGGATTATTGATTGAATCGATTGCGATGATCCTCGCAAACATCGCTGCGCTAGGTTGCATTCTATCGATAATAATTGGCGTCAATAAACTACGCTAAAAAAACTATTCTTCTTCGAACACACCAAAAACCGGTTTGCGCTTTTCGAGGAAAGCGGTTACTCCTTCAGCGAAATCCGGTGTTAGAGAAGATGCTGTGATTAATGCTCGCTCAAACTCTAATTGCGTCTCCATGAAAGTCGATGTAGATGCATCGAGAAGTTGTTTAGTAGAGCGGCGACTCATCTCAGCCCAACTACCCCATTTAGCTGCAATAGTCACAGCTCGCTCGACTAAATCAGTAGAATCTACCAGTTCATCAACCGCGCCAAATTCGAGTGCTTGCTCCCCGGTCCATGGCTTATTATCGAAGAAAAATCGTTTTGCTCGTTGCGAGCCAACAAGCCGAGGAAGCAACCAGGTCGTGCCGCCATCAGGTGAAAGTCCCAGCGAGAAAAACGCTGGGGCTAACTTTGCTTGTGGCACGCATACTCGGTAATCTGCAACTAAAGCAAGCCCGAGTCCTCCACCTGCAGCGGCACCGTTAATTGCGGCAATAAAAACTGTTTCAGAGCCGCGAATTCTTAATTCAAGTGGGTGTAAAATTCCAGTCAAATTTTTGACCACTTCACCGATGGTTCCATCGTCAATACTAGATGCAAATTCATCTATATCGGCACCTGCGCAAAAAAATTTCCCGGTACCGGTCATGACGATGGCTCGAACGCTCGGATCATCTAACAATCCATCAAATATTTCAGCCATCGACTGCATAGAATCTGTCGAAAATGCATTCCGACTAGCCGCTGCGGAAAGAGTCACCAATGCAACTCCATTTTCGAGATGGTCGACGGCGAAGGTCATGTATTGTGGGTTGGGGGCTCTCTACTTGAAATGCATGAATGTGATAAGTCGAGGCTTAATCGCCTAATCATGTTCGCGCGTGAGAAGCTGTACATCGATGGTAAATGGATGGATGCTAGTGGTGAAGGCCTCATCGAAGTCATCAATCCAGCAAATGAAGAATTGATTGGAACTATCCCGGTCGGAAATGCTAATGATATCGACAAGGCTGTCTCTGCTGCACGTCGGGCGTTCCCCACATGGTCACAAAGTACTATAGAAGAGAGAATCGAGATTTTGAACCGAATCTCGGCAGCAATCAAAGATCGTGGTGAAGAATTTGCACAATTGATTACCGCCGAAGTCGGCACACCAATTAACTACTGCAGAATGGCAATGGTTGGCACACCGAGAGTCGTTTCCCGCTCATATGCGAAGATTTTGGAAACCTATGAATGGGAGCATGAAGTAAGAAATTCGCTAATTGTCAAGGAACCTATCGGTGTGGTTGGCATGATTACTCCATGGAATTTTCCACTTCACCAAATTATTGGCAAAGTTGCTCCGGCTATCGCTGCTGGGTGTACAATGGTGCTCAAACCCTCAAAAGAAGCCCCTCTAAACGCTTTCATTTTGGCAGACATTTTGGATGAAATTGGCTTGCCGGACGGGGTTTTCAATCTTGTTTCTGGCCACGGACGCGATATCGGTGAGACAATATCTGCTCATCCCGATATCGACATGGTTAGTTTCACTGGCTCAACTGGAGCCGGTGTAAGTGTCAGCGAAGGAGCGGCAGCGACAGTTAAGCGCGTCACTCTTGAATTGGGTGGAAAGAGTGCTAATATTGTTCTTGATGACGCAAACTTTGGACGCGCAGCTTCAGCTGCTGTCCATGCCTGTTTCTCTAATACTGGCCAAGAATGCTCAGCGTTGACGCGATTATTAATTCCAGAATCAAATCGTGATGAAATTGTTGAAATTATCGCAGCGAAAGTTGCGAATTATAGCGTCGGTGATCCTCTTGATGAATCGAATCGCTGCGGTCCCGTTGCAAGTAAAAAGCAACAAGAGACTGTAACCCATTATATCCAAACCGCAATAGATGAAGGTGCAACACTAATCGCTGGCGGTTTGGGGAGTCCAGAAGGACTAGATTCAGGATATTTTGTCAAGCCGACGGCCTTCGCAGATGTTACCAGAGAAATGACTCTCTTCCGTGAGGAAGTTTTCGGCCCGGTTTTGGCAATCACCACTTATTCAAGCATTGAAGAGGCGATAGATTTAGCCAATGATTCGGATTATGGATTATCAGGTGGAGTTTGGTCAGGAGACGAAGAGCGAGCAATGGCAGTTGCACGACAATTACGAACTGGACAAGTTAGCATCAACGGTGGTGCGTTCAACACGAACGCTCCTTTTGGTGGTTACAAATTATCAGGAAATGGCCGAGAATTAGGCGAACACGGGCTTGATGAATTCCTCGAAATCAAGTCGATTCAGCGTTGAGGTGAGCGAGTGGTTGGCCGATTATTGGTCATCTGCGGAGCGAGTGGTGTTGGCAAATCTACTCTGACCCCAAAAGTGGCATCGGCTTTGCAATTTGAGAAAGTCGTAGCTACAGATACGATTCGTGAGACGCTTCGTACGCAGATTTCGATAGAAGAATCACCTGCACTTCACCGCTCATCATTCCAGCCTGGTGGTAAGGGCACACTCATAGATTGGGCAGATACAATTTCACCTCTCGCCGATTCAATTTTTGCGGTAACCGAACGTGCAAAAAAGCGTGGCTCGGACTTACTTGTCGAGGGGGTTCACATCGCTCCTAGCCTCGAACTTCTCGATGATTGGCGAGCTCGAGGAGGTACTGCATGTGGCGTAGTTTTGGCAGTCGAAGATTCCGATGAACATCTGATGATGATTACACGCCGGCAGCAACATAATGATCGACCGGCGCGACATTATCTCAGGTATTTTGATAGGATTCGCGAAATTAATCATCGATTGGTCTTTCTAGCAAAAAAGAATGATTGGTTAGTGATCGATGTCACTACCGAAAAGGATCCAATTGGGTTAATCGAATCAAATTTCAATTGAGAATATTTACTAAGATAATTTCAGCGACCAACCCAATCTGCGGATTTACGCTCAAGGAAGGCAGAAACACCAATTTCCTTGTCCTCCGTATCAAAGAGTGCAACGAATTCAGATCGCTCTGTAAGAATACCCTCACTCATCGGTAAATCGAGTGCTGCACGAACTGAACGCTTTGCAACCTTAATTGTGTAAGGTGACTTGCGTGCAATGTTCTCAGCGAGAGCCATCGTGACTGATTCAAGTTCATCAGGGGATGCGACCTTGTTCGCAAGGCCAAGGCGAAGTGCCTCATCAGCACCGACCATCTCGCCACTCATCACCATCTCCATCGCCTTGCCATAACCAAGAATCGAGCATAGGCGTTGGGTTCCACCTCCGCCGGGGATCAGTCCTAGATTAATCTCCGGAGTACCAAACTTAGCCCTATCGCTGGCAACTCTCATGTCACAAGATAGAGCCAATTCGGTTCCACCGCCTAGAGCGAATCCATCAACCATCGCGATGGTTGGTTTGGTCAAATTCCAAACACGATCCCATGCATTATCTTCAAAAAATGGTAACACGTCATCAGAACTTTTTCCAGCAAATTCGGAAATGTCAGCGCCCGCTGCAAAAGCAGCAGGTTTCGGCCTCTTTCCCTCTGGAGCTGGTAGTGGTGCAGCACCACGGATTACAACAACACGAATATTGTCATCAGCTTCCGCACGAGAACAAGCACTTTTCAACAACTCATGCGATTTAGCATTCAGAGCATTCAGTTTACTAGGTCGGTTGAGAGTCCAGACCGAAATTACTCCACCTTCAGGGCTGGAGCCCTCAACCTGTTTATCCTCAACCAACAATACATCCTCGCTCATCGTATCAACGGAGAGGTGTTCGGGCTTCAATTTACGCGTAGGCAGACTTGGAATTAGTTACCGGAGACTCATTCACTAGGCGGTCCAGGAGGTGGAGGAAGCGGAGGTAATCCAGGAGGTGGAGGAAGCGGAGGCAATCCAGGTGGAGGTGGCATTGGAGGTGAGCCCGGAGGAGGTGATTCAGCAGAATCCAGAGGTGGAATCGGAGGTAAATCAACAGAACTTTCTTCGATTTTTTGTGACTTTTTCTCAACTTCAAGAGGGACTCTCAACTTCAATACTCTCTCTTCATCGATACGAACAAAAGTTATGCCAATCGGCTTGCTATCATCAACTTCTTGAGAACCTTCAAGCACTATCAAACCATGATTAGGCTCATTGAGTAGAGTGGCTAAATCTTCTCCATCTTCAACACCCGCCCACATTTTTGTTTTCGCTGCACGTCGGTGAGCCAACGCCATTCTTCTTTTGCGTTCTATAGATGCACGAATTGCTGCTCTTTTCTGCCTGCGCTCTTCGACGAAGGATTCGATTTCAGTTTCCATTTCCGACTGAGCATCTGAGGAGATTACAAATTTCTCAGCTAATTTGGTTCCTTCAGCGGCTTGGGTGCCAACTGGTCCGGGAGGTGGAGGCATTGGTGGAGCTCCGTTAGGTGAAGGTGGAAGTGGAGGTGGAGGTGGAGCTTGTGGAGGTGGTACTGGCATTGCTGGCATTGCTGGCATGGCCGGTTGAGCAACCTTTCCACGACTTCGCTCAATCTTTTCTTGGCGGCGCTCGCTAGCACCCTCCAATTCAACTACAGGAGGTGGAATTTCGTGTTCAAGCATTACTTCCTCAATCGACGTGTCAGGAATCTTAGATTTTTTTGGCAAAGGTGCTCTAGATTTCCCAGAAAACATTAGTGTTGAGAGGATGGCTAAAAGTACGACAGCTCCAGCAATTTGGCTAATTTGATTAATAGTTCCTTGCAAAATTAAGAACAGGAATCCCCCTCCAAAAAATGCAAACCAACCCAATAGCCGAAGCAGAGACGCCATCTTATCGAGTCCTCTGAAACGGTACTATGCCTTCACTTTGACGGGGCTCTGAGAGACTCTACGAGTCTCATCATTGCTTTTGCGCGATGGGACGTCATATCCTTTTCGCCCTTTTTCATCTCGGCATATGTTCGACCATCACCGGATTTAGGGATAAAAATTGGATCATAACCAAATCCATTCGTCCCTCGTATTTTCATCGCGAGTTCACCTCGGCATATTCCGATACTTTTCCATTCATCATTACCATTGGAAAGAATGGCAACTGCACGGTATTCTGCTCCTCGTAATTCAGAATTTACCATCAATTTGAGAATTCCATCAAGACCTAATTCATCTTCGATATCTGATGAATTTGCACCAGGCCATTCGTCAAAATCGTCGATAAATATACCTGAATCTTCGACTAATATTGAACTTCCTTCAAATTCCGTACCTACAATCAATGCCAGAGCCTGTTCAATCTTAGATTCAGCTACATGTTCCAAGCCAAGTTCCTTCGGTTCAATAAATTCCGGTCTATTGCCATCGATAATCAGCCCCTCAACAGTATGGCCAAGTGGTTCTAGAATAGCTTTGGCTTCGTGAATTTTATTTAGGTTCCCTGTCGCGAATAGAATCCTCAAAGTCTCACCTCAGGCATGGTATCTAACACGGCTTCTAATCGAATTAAAACGGTTGATTACCTCATTCGCAGTAGGTCCATCTACACTACCAGAATCAGCCGATTGGTATCCGTCTATCATTACATCTAAGGCAGACTCAATTCGATAATGACTAGCTGTTAAACACTCGCTGAGCACTTGCAAATCGAGACCCAGTTGCTCTACTTCGGGGACAATTTTTGCGAGGCCGAAGTCAATAAGTGTAAGATTCCCATCATCATCAATTAATACATTATGAGTTGTAAGATCGCCATGAGAAAATTTTTGTTCGTGAAGTTGGCGGATCAAAGCACCAAATTTGCTAATTTCATCCAACCCAGCAGACCCGTCATTGAGAGCCTCATACAATGGCCGGCCTTTGATTAATGATAGAAGCATCCAGCCCTCATCAAGATCAAAATCCAATAACGAAGGTGTTGGAATATTCGAACTATACAATTTTGTCAAAACTCGTACCTCGACTGAAAGTCGTTGTTTAGTCAGTCGTCGATCCAAATCGGGGTGGCGATAAGCACGTGGATTCCGCATTTTCAGAACCGCTAATCTACCCAACCACGAGCCAGAAGTTACTGTTGCTTCGGCACCGTGATGTATGACTTTGTCAGCAATCCACATGGGAATAGTGTCGCCAGCCATGTCTAGCCGAGATGACATACCTTGAAAATGGTTCAACCTGACGGAAGTTCAGATTCACATGACGATGAACATGCCTGCGGCCCCTGCGCCTCGTGGAACTGTCAGCCCCTTGACTTTCTCTGACGAGGAGTTGGAATGGGAATCTCAGCGCTTGATGACTGCGATAAAACAGCCTAGGCGATGGACATTAGATATATGCCGAACCATCGCCCCGTATACTTTGGAAATCAATAGACTAAAGCGCGAAAAAGATGTTTATTTGATCGCACATTCTTATCAAACACCAGATATTGTGTATGGCGTCGCAGATGAAGTTGCTGACAGTTATTCACTGTCAAAATCAGCTCGCGACGCTGAACAAAAAATTATCCTTTTTTCCAGTGTTCGTTTCATGGCGGAGACAGCAAAAATACTCAGCCCGCACAAAATAGTGCTACATCCATCCCCCGAAGCAGGATGCTCACTTGCAGAGAGTATTACCGCGCAGAATGTCAAAGATATTCGCGCTAAATATCCTGGTGTTCCAATCGCTTGTTACATCAATACGACTGCAGCGGTAAAAGCTGAAGTTGATGTTTGTGTAACCAGTAGTAATTACCTGAAAATATGTGAAAATTTACCAGGAAACAAACTCATTTTCATACCAGATAGATTCATGGGTAAGCATTTGCAAAACGCATTGGCTGGTAAAAAAGAAGTCATCATTTATGATGGTGAATGTGAAGTTCACGCAATTTTTACAGGAGAAAAAGTACGATCATGGAAAGAGAGAGCTTCTGAAGATGGTTATGATTTGATGGTTCTGAGTCATCCTGAATGTGATGCAGATGTTCTCGAAGAGAGTGATATCATTGGTAGTAGCGAAGTTTTGATGACTGAGGCTATTCGACTTGGAAACGAAGGGAAAAATGATATCATGCTAATAACAGAATGCGGTACTGCAGACCGAATTCAAGCTGAAAGTGATTCTGAATTGAATTTGATTGGTTCATGTGTGATGTGCCGTCATATGAAGGCAACACAACTCGAAGATATCCTACAAGCGTTGAGAGAGCCGTTGCCTGACCAAATCATTGAACTAGATGATGAGGTAATCATTCGAGCAAAGAAAAGCCTCGATGAAATGTTTCGCTTCACAGAAATGTGAATTCAGCGCTTCCTCTCGATGGTGATCTGATTTGCCCAAACAAGAAGTAGGGGTATCATCATAACAATTGCAGATTGTAAAATAATAGAAGAATATTCTTCAAAAGTAATGTCAAGAGAATGAATTTTTAGTTCACTAATTCCGTCTTCATCTATTTCAATCCAAGCAACCGCGTTCATCAATACATTCGGTTGGACTTGATTAACATCCTCATCATGGGTGATTTGAGTTGTAAGATTTAGTGCAATTTCGTGTAAAAAAACATCGTTTGCGGATGAAGCACCAACATCAGGGTTTGGATCGAAGCGAGGAATTTGAAGAAATGCGATTTGGCCTTGGGCAATACTAGGTGAACTCGCTGGCCAAGCTGGATCAGAGAGCAATAATTGCTCACCAGTCACCATATCAATTAGGATTACACGGTTAATAGGACCAATATCGACTACGGCAATAATATATCTTCCATCCATCGATAAATCAACGATTGTTGAGTGTTTATAGTCAACTTCTATGCCGTAAATTTCAGAAAGATGATTATCGATAATTTCATTAGAAAAATCTTCTATTACAATTTGAATCACTAAGCTAGGGTTGAATGGCGATGAAATATTCACAGCCGGTCCAGATTCTGTTTCAATCGCCCATGCTATCTTTGAACCAGCAGCATCAATTATCGTGAAATCCATAGAACTAATGCTAACTATTATCGATTCTTCTCGATTATCAATAACCCGAATTTGATTATTTTGTACATAAGCGATATATGGCATTCCATCTAAGGAATAACCAACCGATAAATCATTGATAGCAATTATTTCGAATCGAGAGAATATTGGTTCAATTATTACTGATTGAGTTCCATTGAGTTCAAAATAATCAATTCTATTTTGACCAAATAATACTAAAGAATTACCTGAAATTTCAACATTTGGTATACTTCCCCAATCTTGACCTCCCGCGATTATCGAAACCTTTTCACTTACATTCCAAATGGTTATTTGATATTCGCCGATTGTAGGCTCTTCAACACCGATAACCCAGCCCTCAGAGCCTGCAGCATGACTTGGCGTTACACCTTCAATGGGAAATGATTGATGGGTAGCATCCCACAATAGTACTGTGCCCGTCAACATCATCAAAGTAACAATTAGTGCCTTTGTTTGAGTCGTACTAGGTTTTTGAATTGGCTTGAAACTATTCGTAATTATTTTCCAAGATTTTTTCAGCCAATCGATTGGATCATCAATAACATGAGCCAATCTTCTAGAAAATAATCGTTCATCGGCGAAACGCCAGAATGGTCTATGAACTTTCGCAGTGATTTGAACCGCTATCCCGCCGATGATGATTCCACCAAGAATATCGAGAACCCAATGAATTCCAAGATAAAGAATTGCAAACCCAGTCAAAGCGATGTAAACGACCAAAGCCCGACGGAAAATTATCCATCGGTTATCCTCATCCCACAATTCATATGTCAACCAAATTGCGAAAGGTAGACCAATGTGCAAACTTGGCATTCCATTTGTAAATGGATCAATTTGTGAGAACCAATTGTGAATTTCTGGCGTCAAATCATAAGCGATTGTATCCATCATCGGAATGTAATCACCCGTGACTCGAACATTGAAGAAAAGATAGAACGGGACTGCTAAAATATAGACGAAAAACATCGATAGAGTAACCCTATCAGCCATGTACCGGTCATCAAAATAAATCGGAAAAACGAAAGATGCAAAAGTTGCTGTCATGAATCCCATCACATAAAAATGAGTCATACCAATAGAAAGAAGAGTATTTTCGCTGGCTTGTTGGACCCACAGAACAATATCGCCTTCGACTGCATATACATATGGAGTAAGGTCAAGGTGAGTATTCGCCATCAAAGTCCGGTCTAACTGGTCGAGCAAATCTTTCCACAAATATATCGAGAAAACGATGATCATATGAGCCCAGTATCTTCGAAACATATCGATGAAACCAGATATGCTAATCTTGGCGTAATTCGGTTTGAAAATCGGCATTAATGCCAAGGTTAGAACAATCGCACCTGTAATCCAAGTGAGATAAATTCCGCTACCCGAGACCATATTATCACATTCAGCGGAGATGCCCGACTGTCATCAATCCAACCCATTCAAGAATTTACCAATTATGAGATATTAACCGTAGGACTGCGAGACTTTTCAAGCGTGATTAATACTTTTTCAACAACTTTGTCAAAGGCTTTTGCAGTCTGTCCCTCTGGCTCGGCGACAATTCGATGAACACCGTCATCCCCACCACGAACAATTCCGGGATCGAAAGGTAATGCTCCAAGGAAAGGAACCTCAAGATCCGTTGCTGCATCCGCTCCACCACCGGCTTTGAAAATGTCTAATGTTAGCGACCAATTTCCTTCCGAATCAGTGGTCGTTTCAAGCGGCACGCCGCTTGGTCCCTGAATTGTAATCGTAGAATTTGATTGGGCTGAGCCTCGAATGGTATAGCCGCTCATATTTTCAACAACACCGATAACTGGAATTGAAATCGTCTTTGCAAAATTAATCGATTTTCGGCTATCCAATAATGCAACTTCCTGAGGTGTGGTCACAATCACCACGCCGTCAATTGATGGCAAACTCTGAGTGACAGTTAACGGCTCATCACTTGTTCCTGGAGGAAAATCGATAATTAGCGCATCGAGTTCTCCCCATTCCACATCACCGATAAATTGATTGATTGCACCAAGTTTGATTGGACCTCTCCAAATCACTGGCTTATCCGGATCTTCGATTAGAAAACCCATAGAAATGACCTTGATTCCATAAGCGCCAATCGCGGGATGTATTCTTCCATCCTCGACATGAAGATCAACGTTATCGAGGCCGAGCATTTTCGGAACATTGGGTCCTGTAATGTCAATATCCATGATTCCGACCTTCTTGCCCATACGGGCAAGTGATAGTGCTAATCCGACTGAAACAGTCGATTTACCAACCCCACCTTTCCCAGAAAGAACCATGATTTTATGTTTGATATCGGTCTCTAATTTCTGCATGCGCATTTTGCGTTGCATCTGTTGGTAGGCTTGTTCCATCTGAGCTTTCTGCTCATGAGATACCACAGGTTTCTGCACTTCCTCAGCGGTATCGCCTTGGTGATGGCTAATCGGTAAGTCGACCATTGATTATCGGGCGAGGTGAAGACTACTTCAACCTAATTCTGTAAAAAATCTTGAAAAAAATCTTGAAAAAAATTATCCTATCACTATTTATTTCAGATTAGTTCATTAATCCTCGTTGTTTTTGAAAAAATATGCGGTTACTTTTTGTTTGTGTCGGCAATACTTGCCGAAGTCAAATGGCTGAAGCACTGGCTCGTGACAGAGGGCATTTTGCTCAGTCAGCGGGCACTCATCCCGGCACGCGAATCGCACCGAATGCAGTAGTTGTTCTGAATGAATTAGGAATCAATACTGAAGGGCATACACCGAAATCGGTCGATGACATTAATTCTGACGAATTTGACCAAATAATCAGTATGGGTTGCGGAGTCAAATGTCCTTCGCTACCCATTTCAGCAGACTGGGGATTGGAAGACCCAGTTGGTCAGTCGATGATGGTATATCGATTAACCCGAGATCGTATTCGAACATTGCTCGATGAACTTCCTCAAAGTTAGACCGACGCTTAGAAAAGCGATTCAGGTTTCCCGGATTACACACGAGTGTAGTGTAGTGGTTATCACCGGGCGTTGCCAACGCCTGAACCCGGGTTCAAATCCCGGCACTCGTACCAATTCAAATTTATTTAATCAGCAGAGCGCATCTGATCTATCTGTGCTTGTGACCAGCCGGAAGCGAGCAATTGCTCATCGGTGTAAAGGGCTGCAGAATTTGTCGCAACATGGTGAGTGTGATCTTGTGGAAGAGATTCAGCAGACTTACCTTTACCTTTTCTCATCATCAAGATTGTTCCAGCTAATAGCCCGATTAATACTATTGCAATTAACGAGATATCAATGATCATATCAGTCGAAGTTTGCCAACGAGAAATGCTTGGATATTTATCAGAATTATCTCCCGTCCCATCATTATCAGAATCTTTTGACTCAGACGAATCTAATGGAAATGCATCATCTCCATCTAGAACTCCATCAGAATCAGAATCAGCAAGTAAAGGATTTGTTCCGAGAGCGATTTCATCGACATCACTCAATCCATCATTATCGTCATCTAAATCGGCTTCATTACCAATTCCATCACCATCGCTATCGAGATGTTCTCCTGCATCAAATGGGAACGCATCTTCATCATCGACATATCCATCATTATCATCATCGGGATCGATTCCGTCGCAGAGCATATCGCCATCATTATCCGCAGGCGTGACTGATGCATCCAATGAATCACCCTCGCAAGCTTCCTCATCTGCATCCAACCAGCCATCGCCATCATCATCCAAATCGGCATTATCGCCGATTCCATCCTCATCTACATCTGCCCATTCACTTGAATCGAGAGGGAATTTATCGAATGCATCAGCCCACTTGTCGCCATCATCATCGATGTCAACAGCATTGCACAAAGAATCACCATCGGTATCAATTGGATAACTATCGGCATCAAATTGATCTGTACTGCAATCAATCTCATCTGAATCAAGCCACAAATCATTATCATCATCAGTATCAGCATTATCGCCAATATCATCTGAGTCGTAATCAGCCCATTCCGAATTATCACGTGGGAACACATCCTCATCGTCATCATATCCATCACCATCATCGTCGGTATCGAGTGCATCACATTCGCCATCACCATCTAAATCAACTGGAAACTCTAAGGAATTGAGTGGGTCGGTACCACAATCTGTTTCTAGGGTGTCAAGGACGCCATCATTATCATCATCAGTGTCGGCATTATTGCCGATTCCATCTGAATCTGAATCTTCCCATTCCGAACTATCTAGAGGAAAGTCATCCTCCAAATCTCTGACCCCATCATCATCATCATCGGAATCAATTTCATCACAAATTCCGTCGCCATCAGTATCAATCGGGTAACTTGACTGGTCATACTGATCGGTATTACAATTGATTTCATCATCATCGAGAGCACCATCATTATCATCATCTGTATCTGCGTTATCGCCGATACCATCGAGGTCAAAATCGCTGCACTCAGTAGAATCTTCAGGGAATGAATCACTCTCATCAGGACAACCATCTCCATCGGTATCGACTATAGGTGCACCTTGGTGATTCCACATCAACATCTCGACTAAACCGGTGCTATTTTCAGCATCAAAATACATTCCAACTGCACTTCCCCATTCTGAATAAAGATATTTTCCAAGTAATTCACCAGTAGAACCATCATCTGTGATATTGTGAACATCGACTTCCATCACTTGAATACTGGTCGGTGAAGAACCTCCTTCAGCTTCATTATAGCCATCAAATTCATTCCAAAAGGTTTGAACTCCGGTAAAAGAAACATTTTCCCAATAATAATCCGTGCCACTATCTTCGTATCTAGTGCCATTTTCATCGATTTCCACATATGTAGAATTTTCCCAATTTTCTGATTGAATAATGAATGAGTCGCCAGTTCGAAGAATGTCTTGAGCACCGATTTCCCAAAACGTAGTCGTAATATTCTCCCAAATTTCTACTGCCTCTCTTCCACCAAGCATTCCAAAATCGTAGACAGAATCTTCATAATATTCTTCAACGATTTCTCGCCAATCTCCGCTGAAAGCTCGATATAGAGATTGATTGACCAAATAATCTATGTCGAATCTAACCGAATATGTTGTGTTAATTAGAGTCAAATCCAGACCCATCCTCATCTCTCGAACATGACAATCACCTGAATAATTTCCAAAATTGCAAGGTTCGTCAGACAAATAGTAGAAGCCTGAATCGATGCGATATGAATTCAGGATAACTTGATCCCAGAATTCATCTTCCTCAATATCTTCTTTAGTCAAAGCGCCGATTTGTGCACCATCTAACTGAACATAATCACCGGGTTCGTGAGTCCAGGTGAGGTCTACTTCAATCTCAAGAGGTAATGGATCATCGGCAATAACATTGGTTGGAATCATCATCAAAAGAAAAAATAAGGCTATCAAAATGTGTGAAACTCTACTGAACACAGTAATATTGCTAGCACCCAACCTATATTGTGGTTTGGACTTCACGAAATATTAAAAATTGAATGAATATTACATTTTCAATAGTCAATATTTACTCTAATTCAGAATTTTTTAGAGTGATTACAATTCCGGTAATAGCGAGCATTGTGAGCAGGATTAAACCTCCCCAAATAAGTGCAGTTGTCATTTTTGTTGTCCAGAATGTGCTACCAGTTTCAGAATCGGTTTTCTCAAGATTCAAAACCACCCGTTGGTCTTCTTCAGCAGTGGTTGATAGATAGATATCGGTTCCTCGAATCAGAATTGTCATTTCACCTTCTGGCAAGCTCGACCGTGCATCGACGGATAGAGTGTAAATTCCATCTGAAGCGATTCTGTCACCACCAGTTCCATCGTCAACCATCAATAGCCATTGTTCAGATTGGCCGATAGGTGCGAGCCGGCCTATTTTTGCCTGCACCGAGGAGATTCCATCGGGGTCATTGATTATGATTTCGATTAGTTGGGAAATAGGTGAACCATCTTCAGGGACAGCTATATTTTCATGAATTTCATCATTTCGATATATCGATATTGCAGCAACTATCGGCGCCTCATTTAAAATTGTTAATTGAGGAGCATCGACTAAATTTCCATCCATAATAATAGAATGCGAAAGCCTAGATGCTCCATCCAAATCAGTTAGACGAATAGGTAAGAAAACATCTCCAGGAATCATGCCGTTGGCGACAGTAAATTCTCCCTCCCAAATTGGTGGCGAGATTTCTGCATCAGATTGGATTAGTGAAATTACTTCGCCACCAAAACTGAGTAGATCAACTGAAATTGAAGCCACTCCATGACCGTCAATGGCTTGAACAGAAATCGATACCGAATCACCTCGATGTACAACACTTGGACTAAATTGCAATGAAACCATTCGCGGTGCAGGATTCTCGATACTTAGCACCGCCATTTCAGAAACTTGAGTCCAATAATCTCGAATTTCAACCTCGACAGTTTCAGTACCATAAACCAAGCTTGCTGCTTCGATTGAAGCTGTCCAAACATCATCGTGGATTACGTGATCGCCAGAAAGTCCTCGATCAGAAAGTTGGACGATGCCAAGACCATATCTGGTCAAATTCACCTCTACTTGTTGAACATCGGCATCGACATCTTCGATTACAGCCTCAAGGTGAGCCAAACCCCCTTCAGCGTAAAGAACGCCTTCACGAAAGCGCAACTCAATCAACTTAGGTTCAGTATTTTCATCGGAAGTAATAATCAGAGGTAAGTGAATCCTTTCAAGGGTTTGATTTTCAACAAGATAACTCCCAACCGCATCATTAATTGTTATTACTCGCCTAACTTCATCGACTAAACCAGCAAGTATTCCTTCGTTAATAACAGTCCCATTAGCCATACTATTTCCGCCATACTGGCCTCTCCAATTCATTACTACGACCTGATGTCCATCGACTGTTGAAGAACCAACTGATTCGGCGGTCACTTGCAAATTAAATTCATTTTCAAGAAGCCAAAAGGTGTCGCCCTCAATCAGGATTTCAGGAGCAGAACCAGATTCGCGGGTGATTGGTGTTGCATTTGCACTGGAAGATATCGGAGGATCTGGTTCAGAAGGAATTGGTGAGTATTCGGGATATTCATCATTAGTGCCATTTTCTTCGATATATTCATAGCGAATTGTAGGTGAATCCCAATCGGCTTGTGGAACAGTATATTCGAATGTCAAATTATGTTCTGCCTCAAATTCTTGACCGATTGGTCCGATAGGAGTAGCAGAAATATTGAACCAATTTTCATTATGAATTTTGTTGACTTCAAAATAAGTCCCACTTGCATTCTGTTCTGTCGTCCTTTCATCGATAAATCGAACCAACCCAAAAGTACCTGATGCATCACCATTATATTCACCATCAATACGGATTGTATCTGCAATAATTAAGCCATTACGATCTTCGTAATGCACATTATCAATCGTCCCATTTACAACGATATAAGGTTGAGATTCTGAAGCTACAAATCCAAATTCACCCTCTCCAACATACTTCAGTAGGCGTTCTTCTTGAACGCCGTAAACCCATTTGTCATTCAAACGGAATTCTTCTAATTCAAGATCCGCATAATCACCATCCCCCAATTGGATTTGTAATGTCATTTGAGCAATTAATTCAGTATTTTGTAAAGTTCGCTCACCATTATAATCCTCATATTCAAAGAAAAATACTGGAACTATTCCAGATCCGATCATCGACTCATTATCATCACCGGGATTGAAGTTTATCGAACCGTTTCCATTCAATAATAGGTGTTCACTCAAATCATCATTTGCTAATGTTCGATTGTAAAGAGCATCGGTAACATCGATTCGAACAGTAAAGGATTGGGCATTGTTTTCAGTAAATAACATCGAGCCATTTCCAACCATTTCAAATTCTTGATTTAACAATTCTTGATCAATATAGGTTTCATTTAACCATACTTTATCAAGTTCCAAATAAAGTTGAATGGAGGTGTCTTCTTCAAGGGAATTTATCGACAAAAAACCAGTGCCAAGTTCATTAGAAATTAGTGTGGATCCGATACGTTGTTGCCAACCTCGGCCGTTGAATTCAAGTTGAACATAGGAAGTTCGCTCACCATCGCCAGAGGAATCTACGAGTCCTGAACTCCAAGTCGTAGTTCGGGTAATTTCATGGTCAGCAATGGGTTGATTCCAATTTGTAATACGCAATTCTCTACTACAAATTGCATCATCAGTCATTACAGTAATTTCAATTTCATCACCAAACTCTGGATCTTCAGTAAGCATGATATCAATTTCTCCCCCTGCGATGAGAATATCTGATGAACTACTATCTCCAACAATTGTTTCACCTCGCTGATGTGATAGGGTCACATTGACTTCACTTGGCGATGAGCCGTTCGAAAAAATAGGGTCAAATGCAACACGATATCGATGAATTAATTCCCATTCTGCATGAGTACCATTTCCGTTTTCGTTTGGAACCGAAACCAAATCACCCCTGTCCCAATCGACAAAAATAGTGCATTCTCGGCCACTGGAATTATCGTTTGCAACTACCATCCCCGCCGAGCCGGTAAGTAGCAACATGCAGAGCATGAGAAGTGCAAACGATTGTCGAGGCACAAGCCGTGCCTCTGTTCAACCGTTTTCAATCAAACCCATCGATGAGTAGATGAAGTAAGAATAATTGAGAAAATTAGAACAACGGTTCTTCCCAATCGTCATCTTGACCTGACCTTTCTCGCCATAAATCACGAGGCATATCGTTGTAAATTCCAGCATATGGGTCGACGTCTACATCTTTCTTCACACGTGAATCCATAGCCGAAAGTGCGAAAGCTTCAGCAGAGGATTTGAATTTCCAATAATGGATACGCCATTCTCGTCCATCCCAAAGCGTGGTTTCTTCCGACTCGGTCGTCAATAAATCATAATCTTGTAATTGATAGAACAAATTTCGATCTGTCGGTTCGAGAGCATTATCAATAATTCGATTTGAGAAGCCGAAAAACCCCAGTGCATGCTCAGCGATTGACTCGGCAACAATCACTTCCATGTCCTCGTCAACCTTACGACGAATCGCCTGAGTGAGTTGTGCTAGTGTTAGACCCATTCGCTCCGCTCCAGTAGTGCATATATGCAAGGGCGTGACTTATCAACCATCCTTCGCTGTGGCCTGAAATTTTGATTTTGTTTCCCGAAGTGGTTAATGGAAGCCAATGATTCGACAGCCGCATGGATGGCGAAACTACTCCAACTTTTCTCGGGCTCGAGGAGTCCAAGTTCGCTCCTTGGGACGTTGTGTTTTTACAGATTCCATTCGAGATGACGACCAGTTACCGAGAAGGGACAGAGTTTGGTCCTGCTGCTTGTATCGAGGCATCATCCCAAGTCGAACTCTTTGACCCAATCTTACCTTCAGAATTGCCTTGTGGGATAAGAATTCATACCACTACGCCTTGGTCGAGTGAGTCTCCAACATTGTTAGACTCACTCGATTCTATTCGAGATTATGCCGAACCTTGGATGAATGGAGAGCAATTTCCAATCGTTCTCGGCGGAGAACACGGAATTCTTCCGCCGTTGATGGCAGCAGTTTCCAATCACCCCGAACTCAATGGTGATCTATCAAAACTAACGCTTGTTCAAATCGATGCGCATGCAGATTTACGCGATGAGTTGAACGAAGAGCGTTTTTCTCATGGTACCGCAATTCGTCGCTCATTGGACGCAGGTGTTGGAAAAGTAATTCAAATTGGAGTGCGTGCATATTGTGAAGAAGAATCTGAGTTTATTGACTCGGATGACCGAATTGAAACTTGGTTTGCAAAAGACCTATTCTCGATCGCAAACAATAATGCAGGATGGAAAAAATTGATACAACGAATTTGCGAAATCGAAGGTGCGATTTGGCTAACATTCGATATCGACGGACTCGATGGCTCCCTAGTTCCTGCAACTGGAACTCCAGTTCCGGGCGGGCTTGCTCATTGGGGTGCTGTCGAAATAATCGAGAAACTCTTCTCGAATAATTCTGTAAATGTACTCGGAGCTGATGTCAATGAAATTTCAACTTCTGAAGGGACCAATCTGACCGAATTTTCAGCCGCTCTAGTTGCAACGAAAATTCTAGCAGCTCACATCGCTGCTAATCTTGCACAGATTGGCGAATGATTCAACATCAAACACTGACTAGCGGCGCTATGCGCCGCTCAGCAGCAATCATCATTCTCACCTCCTTGCTGCTAGCTTCAGCAACTCCGATTGCAACGGCACAACAACCAGACATCATCCAAGAGCACTGGTATCACAGTTATCTCACTCTCACCGAAGATGTTCAAGCCTGGGCTGATGAAAACCCTGAAATTGTCAGACTTGTCAATGCTGGACAAACACTTCACGGTCGCAATCAATGGGTAGTACAAATTTCCGACTGGTCTGTCGATAACAAAACTGATGGAACACAAAAAGAACAGGTGTACATCGACGGTGGTCACCACGGCAATGAACACCTGGGAACAGAACTGGCTTTCCTCACAGCAGAATTCTACATTGAAGGATGGGGGGCCGGCGATGATGAAGCAATCGAGGTTTTACAAAATACCGAAATACACATAATGATTTTACTAAATGCAGATGGAAATGATGCAGATAGTCGTTGGAATATGAATCAAGTCGATTTAAATCGAAATTATGACCACCATTGGACAACAGACGAATCACGCTCCGGAGAAGGTCCGTTCAGCGAACCAGAGACGAGAAATAACGCCGATTACATGAACGAATGGATGGTCGATGCCGACCTTTATGTCACGATGCACACCGGAACTTGGATTCTAGCATATCCTTGGGGATTCACCGGAGAATTACCCTCAGACCGAGAATTATTCGAGCATATTAGAGATACAATTCACGAAACTATCGACTCAGAACTTCCCGTACGCAATGCAAACGCTGGAATTTACCCAACTCACGGCACCTCGCGTGACTACGGCTACGGGGTCATGGGATATCCAACTTTTACTTTTGAAACCGATGATGAACAATTTTTGTTGGGAACTTTTGAATCACTTTCAGATCGACTTTCGGTAGAACTTGAAGTCATGAGATATCTGATTTCCAATGTGTGGTATTGGCGCGCTCGGTTGGATGTTGAGAGCCTCGAGATACGTGGCCATACTGTCGAGGCTCAAGTTGTAAATTTAGGTCAAGCGAGTACAGAAAATGCGACGATTCACTACCTTGATTCAGATGGTGAAGTATTGTGGCATTCTGAACCCTTTCTGGTTAATGCAAGTAACCAAACACTAGTTTCACTCGATGCTACAAATCTGACTATGGCTGCCGATGGATCTTGGGCGATTCATTATCAGAAGCGAGTTATCGACTCTTCTATTTGGGTTGAGGAAACAATCGACAATTCTGTCGTCAACTCAAAATCTGAAAGCACTGGATTTTTACCCGCACCATCGATATTGCTTGGAATTATTGCTATATTTGCTGCTGCCAGCAATCGGCGGAAAATTGAGATTTTTGAAGAAAATTGAGATTATTGCCTGAAAAATATACGATTAATGCAGTTTTCCAATAGCAACCCTTTGTAAAGCAAGCCATTACTCGCAGGTTTAGTGAAAGTCATGAAAACAAACGTAAGTACATTTAATAAACCTGGAGATATAATGATTATACCCGTTTTCAAAGGAATTAACAAGGCTCCAAATCATTCGACATCTGGCCTTGGTCGCAGCGCAAGTATCCCCGTGAAAGCTGCAGCAGCAAGTGAAATATGTTCGGGCAAACTAGGAAAATCACTCAATGTTTGGACCGATGGTTGCCAAGTGATTTTTGTCGGTGTCGGCGATGCTAGAAAATTAACTCACAAAATAGCTAGAGACACCGGAGCGAAAACATTTGCAAAATTATCAAAAAAGCATGGAACAAATGTAACAATTCGTTTTACGTCTGGTTGGAAAACCGAAATGATGGCAGCATTTACTGAAGGAATGATTCTCAGAGATTACAAATTCGACAAATATCAGAAGCAAGATGAAGAGAAGGAAAATGAGGGTGAGTGGTCTCTTGATTGTCAAACATCAGACCGCCACCTTGAATCACTGGCTACAGCAGTTGCAAAATCAACAGCAATAGCAACTGGGGTCCACATCGCTCGCGATCTAGGAAATGAGCCAGCGAACAAACTCTACCCGGAAGAATATGGGAATAGAGCACTCGCATGGGCGGAAGGAAAAGCGAATGCCGAGGTTGAGGTTTGGGATTACAAGCGTCTTCAGAAAGAAGGTATGCACGGCCTAATTGCAGTAGGAAAGGGAAGTATACACAAACCATGTATGGTTTTCTTTCACCTTAATTCAGATGCTCAGAGAGAGGATCAGGTTCCTTGTATAGTTGGTAAAGGAATTACCTTTGATTCAGGCGGTATTTCGATTAAGGGTGCTGCTGGTATGGATGAGATGAAACTCGATATGCATGGTGCTGCTACCGTTTTCGGCCTATTCCAAGCACTGTATGCAACCGGATACAGTGGACGAGTCAACGGTATTGCTTGCATGGCTGAGAACATGCTTAGTGCTGAAGCATACCGACCAGGAGATGTCATTGATACCTACTCAGGTAAGACAATCGAGGTTCTCAACACCGATGCCGAAGGCCGTAATGTTCTCGCCGATGGCCTTTGGAAGGCAGGTGAGTTAAATCCATCATATATCATAGATTTAGCAACACTAACCGGCTCAATTGTTGTTGCTCTGGGTCATGAGGCCACAGGATTATTCTCTAATGATTCCTCATTGTCAAAGAGATTGCAAGAGGTGGGCGATTGTGAAGATGAAATCGCTTGGCCTATGCCCCTATTACCGGCTTTTGAGAAGCAAATGACCTCATCCAAGATTGCGGATGTTCGAAATCAAGGAAAAGGTCGCTGGGGCGGTGCTAGTCAGGCAGCAGGATTCCTGAAACAGTTTGTACAGGAGCGCTTGGATGATAATGGAAATAAGTCACAGATTCCTTGGGCACATTTGGACATAGCTGGGACTGCTGGTATTTGGGCTACTGCAACAAATCCTCTCGTCGGACATGGGGCTACAGGGATACAGGTTCGTGCGTTACACCGACTGATTACAGAATATTGAATCTAGTCGACCAATTCGTGACCAAGAAATAACAAGATTACGACAGCGATGGACATCGCGCGCTGCATATGGAGTAATCGTGCTCCTTTCTTGACAGTTTTCGGCGGCCATTTCCAGCGCATCAAGCTGCCACTAACCGAAAGAAGCCCCATCAAAGCAATAGCTATCCACAATGAAATATGAGAATCATCCATCATCAATCCATGTATTGAACCAGTGATCAGAGCTGCTAATCCTACTAAAGTATGAATTGGAATCACTTTCTTGTTAGCTTTGTTCAGTTTCTTCACCAAATCTTTCTGATTTGATGATTTGAGTGACTTTCGTAGTGGAGGCAAGGCTCGTTTCCATACTGCATAAATCAATGTGAAACCAAGTAACCAAGCGGCGACAGTCCCCAGTCCTTCACCAAGATCATCCATACCTTCATCCCCCTCATCAGTATCATCATCAGCAACAACATTTGAGCTCAATAACAGTAGGGTGATTAGTATCGCCAATGGGATGAGAATCTTGTTTTGCAAAATCATTATTCCTTGGTATATATTCATCATTAATAGGTACTCGGTACAGGAATGGTCTTATTGAATAATTATTTTTCTTCAACAACTTCAAAATCCACATCAATCGATTTTGAAGCAAGAGGTTCTTGGGGAATAAATAGCCAAAGAATGCTATAAATCAACAAACCTGGAAAGATTCCAGATAATAATGTCCCAATAATTACCATCGCACGAGTTAGAGTATGATCAATTCCATATCGGTTAGCAAAGGCAGCACAAACGCCGAAGATAATTCGACCGTTTCGCGGCCGGAAAAGAGGTTTAACACCAGTCTTAATTTTCTTCAGCGATTCGCTCATCGCGATCACTCTTCATCAGAATCGACAACTTCGAAATCAGCCTCGACAACACCGTCGTCTCCAACTTCCTCTTCTCCTTCAGCACCTTCATTCTCTGCCATTTCAGCAGCAGCTGCTTCGTAAAGTTTTGATGAAAGAGCGTGCATCAATTCTTCGAGTTCCTTTATCCGAGCCTGAATTCCAGCCTCATCTAAATCTTCGTCTGCAACGGGAACCTCGTCACGAATAATCATCGATTCGAGTTCCTTCAACTTCTCCAAAACCGGCTCGATAACATCTTCAGATAACTTGTCCTTAGTTTCCTCAACGGTTCGGCGGGTTTGGTAAACGATCCCATCAGCAGTGTTGCGAAGTTCGACACGAGCCTTTCGACGCTTGTCGCCTTCTGCGAAGTTTTCTGCATCAGCAATCTTTTGCTTAATATCTTCTTCACTAAGGGAAGTTTGGCTCTCGATCTTGATCGATTGCTCGGTTCCAGTTCCCAAGTCCTTAGCGGAAACACTGACTATTCCATTTGCATCAATATCGAAAGTTACCTCAATTTGAGGTAGTCCACGAGGTGCAGGAGGGATTCCCATCAAGTGGAATCGACCGAGCGTGATATTGTCGTTCGCAAACTCACGCTCGCCTTGTAAGACATGTACTTCGACCGCTGGTTGATTATCTGATGCGGTCGAAAAAGTTTCTGAGCGTCGTGACGGAATCGTCGTGTTGCGCTCAATCATTGTCGTCGTTATGCCACCAAGTGTCTCTATTCCAAGAGTTAGTGGAGTAACATCGAGAAGCAAAACATCGGTGACACCTTCATCACCGATGATGATTCCAGCTTGGAGAGCAGCACCGACAGCGACTGCTTCATCAGGATTAATTCCCTTGAATGGAGCCTTGCCAGCTTCCTTTTCAATTGCTTCCTGAACAGCAGGTACACGAGTTGAACCACCGACGAGGAGAACCTTGTCGACACCACCCTTACCAAGACCTGCATCTTTCAATGCCTGACGAGTTGGACCCATTGTGCGTTCTATTAAATCAGAAATTAAATCTTCAAATTTAGCTCTTGAAAGAGACAAGTCCAAATGCTCAGGTTGCCCATCGACCATAGTAATAAATGGAAGATTAATTTGCGAGGTATTGGTTCCTGATAACTCGATTTTTGCCTTTTCAGCAGCCTCTCGAAGGCGGCTCATCGCTTGCAAATCCTTAGACAAATCAATTCCTGAAGACTTCTTGAATTCAGCGAGAATCCAATCGACTACAACTGCATCGAAGTCATCACCACCAAGGCGATTATCACCACTAGTGGCCTTGACTTCTATTTGTGGTTGACCATCAACCTGGTAAATCTCGAGAACGGAAACATCGAATGTTCCACCACCGAGATCGTAGACGAGAATCGTCTGATCATCATCCTTGTCAACACCGTACGCAAGCGCAGCGGCGGTCGGCTCGTTAATGATTCGAAGAACTTCTAATCCAGCGATGCGCCCAGCATCTTGAGTCGCTTTTCGCTGTGCATCGCTGAAGTAAGCCGGACAGGTAATGACTGCTTGCTTGACCTCTTGTCCGAGGTACGCCTCAGCATCCGTCTTCAACTTCTGCAAAATAAATGCAGAGATCTCTTGAGGCGTGTACTTCTTTTTGTCAATTTTTTGAGTCCAATCCGTCCCCATTTCTCTCTTGACAGAAAGAATCGTTCGAGCTGAATTAGTCACGGCTTGACGCTTAGCAGTCACGCCGACCAATCGTTCTCCATCCTTTGCAAAAGCAACCACGGACGGGGTCGTACGCGAACCCTCCGAGTTAGCGATTACCACTGCTTGGCCACCTTCCAGTGTAGCTACACAGCTATTTGTCGTTCCAAGATCTATTCCAATTACTGGTGTACTCATTTTTTTTATCTCCTTATTTTCTCTTACTCATTTCTGAGTTCGAATGTGATATCGAGAATGCCGTTATTTAGGTTCCACTCGACAATTTCTGACGCTTTTTGTGGCAAATCAAATCGCCTGAATGGATGAAGTTGCGTTTTCTTCATCAATTGAACAATGGTACCACCGTCACTCAAATTTAATTCCAATTCAGATTCGTTCAATCCGGCTTGGCGAGTAATATCAATAGTAACATACAATCTGTCTTCGTGGACATAAATATCATCGCAAGGAAGCATTTTTTCTTCATCTTCTTCCTCTACTTCTGCTTCGACGACATTCACTTCTCTGTCGACTTTAATGTCGATCCCCATGTTTTTGAATAAATTCGCGAATCCATCTGGGCCATTCATCATAGCTTCCATTTGCTTGCGTAATTCTTCTGGGTCACTGTTCACATCGAACCGCATTTCTGTATTTGCGAGTTTTTCAGTATCAATTCCCATTTTCTCAAACTGCTCACGAATCTGTTCCATCATCTGTTGGAGCAGTTTGACATCAATTGGCATGCCCATATCACTGAACATTTTGGCCATTTCCTCTAGGATTTGGTCCTCCCAATCATCGCCGCCAGATTCAGTCATTTACACCACTACTCAACTTGAGGTTGTATAGACGGGCTCGCCAGCCATATATGAACCTCACGGAATCTATTATTCTGAATTTGTATTACTTCAGTGGCTCGGTTTTGCTATTTTTCGAAGTCTTAAAATGAAAAAATATATGGAATTGGATGAAATTTGATGATGAACGGTTTCAAATCAGGCTGGTTGGTCGGCCGGTTTGCATGAGTGAAGCCGACCACGATGTGGCTTTGGAAGACACGGACCGAGTTCAAGGCCATACGGCTTTGGTTCGAAACGTCGCTGCCGCGGTCGCATTATCCGGTGCGGTCAGATCAACACTCGGACCACGCGGAATGGACAAAATGCTCGTCGATGATTCGGGGGAAGTCGTTGTAACTAATGATGGCGTGACGGTTTTAGAGACTGCAAAGGTCGAGCATCCAACGGCTAATTTGTTGATTGCAACATCTAGCGCACAGGATAGGGATGCTCGTGATGGAACAACGACGACTGTGATTTTGATGGCAGAGATGCTACAAAATGCACTCGAATTGGTCCGATCTGGCGTTCATCCCACAATAATCGTGAAGGGTTTTCAAATTGCAAACGAAGAAGCGATTACTGAATTGAATCGATTGGCTCGCACTCCAAAGAATGATACTGAACGCCGTGCGGTCGTCTCGACATCTCTAGCAGGAAAAATCGATACCAAAATCGTTCAACACTTGGCTGATTTGGCAATTGAAGCAGCAACAACTCTGATTGGAGAAGATGGTGGTGAAGATCTCGAGAGGTTGCGTATAAAGCGGTTACAAATCTCAGATGGCACAGCATTAGAAAGCGAATTAGTTCCTGGTCTATTCATCGCAAAAACTCGAACTGAGATCTCTTCAGATGCGGAGAGCAATGGTGGAAAAATTGCTATCATCGATGGGCCACTCGAAGTTGCAAAGCTCGAATTCGATGCACAAATTGAGGTTCACAGCGCTGATGTCTTACGAGGATTTCACGAACGGGATGAAGAAAATCTTCGATTAATGGTTGATCAACTCTCTGAATTAAATATCGAATTACTTGTAGTTCGTGACGGAATCGCAGATGAGGTTATGCCAATGTTAACAGCGGCAGGAATTACCGCTTATCGCCGCTTCGAGCGAGAGGATTTAGAGCGGCTCGCTCGAATGACTGGAGCAAAGATGGCCCGCGATACAAAGCGTATGACTGCAGACGATGTTGGCGTCTATACAAAACGAAGCGAGAGGGTGATTGGAAGTGTCAAATACACTCGAATTGAAGCTGACAAAGGAGGGGCTATGACCGTCCTTTTGAAAGGTACAACTCCTGAAATACGTGAAGAGGTTAGTAGAGCATTCGACGACGCATTAGGTGTTGCTCACCGGCTCAACCTAGATCCAAGAATATTGCCGGGAGGTGGAGCAACACAAACCCATCTTGCAAGACACCTTCGATCTTTTGCAACAACACAATCTGGCCGCGAACAAATGGCGATTGAAGCATTCGCGGCCGCATTAGAAATCGTCCCTCGAACTCTCGCACAAAATGCTGGGAGAGATCCGATCGACGAAATTCTTGCACTTTCAGCAGCCCAAGCAAATGATCAAGACAACGGTGCTTGGATAGGTATTGACGGAACCAAAGGAGCTGTAACAAGGATGGATAAAATGGGCATCATCGACCCATTATTCGTCGCAAGTCATGCAATTTCTGGAGCGACAACAGCAGCTATCTCAATCCTCAGAATCGATGATGTTCTTTGGGCAAAACAGGGTCCACAAACACCAGATTGGTCGAATCAAATCGATGATAATTGAATGCCAGTAATCATAGCATCGCAGAGTGCATCAAGGTCATACTCGGCTCGCCAACCCCACTCTTGCCTAGCCAACTCATCATCAATTGAATCTGGCCAAGAGTCAGCATATCCCTGCCGAACATCCGGTTTGAAGTCACAAGTGAAATCGGGAACACGGGCTGCCACTGCATCAGCTAATTCGGCGGCGGTGAACGAAATACCTGCAACATTGTATCCCGCCCGCGATTCACCAAGACTCTCAGCGGGCGCATCCATAAGTGAAATCGTCGCACGTATCGCATCATCCATGTACATCATCGGAAGACGTGTGTCTGCACGAACGAAACAATCGTAGTGTCCATCCTTGAGTGCAGCGTGGAATATATCGACGGCGTAATCTGTCGTACCACCACCGGCCGGAGCCTTGTAGGAAATCAGACCAGGATAACGAATTCCACGTATATCGACACCATATTGTCTCCAATAATTCATCGCTAATCGCTCTCCAGTCACTTTTGTACGTCCATAAACGGTAGTCGGATTCAATGGTGCAACCTGAGGTGCATGATTAGGAGAATCCGGTCCGAAAACAGCAATTGAAGATGGTGCATAAACTCGTAAATGGTGCTTACGAGCCGCCTCAAGAACGGTCACTAAACCGCCAATATTAATTCTCTCAGCTAACTCTGGATTTTTCTCTGCAGTAGCACTCAACAAAGCAGCCAGATGGTAGACCAATCCGATGTTTTCCTCAACGATTACTGTATCGAATGCATCGGCATCGATCACACTTAGATGACGGTAAGGACCATCGATAACAACTGGATGATTGGGCAAATCGCGGACATCGCTGGCGACTACCGTATCTGTCCCGAACCGAGCGCGCAGTGCCTCGACTAATTCTGTTCCAATCTGCCCTAAAGCGCCGGTAACCAAGATTCGATTCCCCGCAGCAACCACCATCATGCCCTCGGAAGTCAGACGATACTTAGATTTACGAGATAAATTGTTCAAAAAAGAGAGAAGTTTTTGAATCGCGTCACATTATTGCTGATTAGAAGCCAATGTTCATAGGCGAGGCACATCGGCTTCAAACCCCGTTGATTGTATGAAGTATGTCATTGTCACGGGAGGCGTCCTATCAGGGCTCGGAAAAGGAATCACTGCATCGAGCATCGGAGTTTTGCTAAAATCTGCTGGACTGCGCCTCACCTCAATCAAAATCGACCCCTACCTAAATTGTGATGCAGGAACCATGTCGCCCTTCGAACACGGTGAAGTTTTTGTTTTGGATGATGGTGGCGAAGTCGACCTTGATTTAGGAAATTACGAGCGATTCCTCGATGTTGCTCTCACTCGTGAAAATAATATCACGACAGGTAAAGTCTATGGGAATGTAATCGAAAAGGAACGTCGGGGAGATTATCTCGGCAAGACCGTCCAAGTCGTGCCGCACATTACCAATGAAATTCAAGATTGGATTGAGCGTGTTGCAAATGTTTGTAGCGACGGTTCAGGTGAAATTGCAGATGTTTGCGTCATCGAATTAGGTGGAACCGTCGGAGATATTGAGAGTGCCCCATTTGTAGAAGCACTTAGGCAATTTCAGTTTAGGGTAGGTAAGGAAAATGTCTGCTTCGTACACGTCAGTTTGGTTCCAGTAATGGGCCCAGTCGGCGAACAAAAGACCAAACCGACCCAACATACTGTGAAGGAATTGAGGGGTCTCGGAATTATTCCAGATATTCTCGTCTGCCGCTCAGAGAAGCCTCTTGAAGAGGAAACTCGAGCAAAATTAGCTGCTTTCTGTCACGTCGCAGAAGATGCTGTCGTCTCTGCTCACGATGTTTCAAATTTGTATCAAATCCCAATCTCACTCTATGAACAATCAGTACTTCGCAAGGTAAGTGACCAACTTGGATTCACAGTACCAAATTCAATGCCACTATTGGAAGATTGGAGGGTTATGGCTGACAAAGTAGACAATCTCGAAAAAGAAGTTCGTATCGCTATGGTCGGCAAATATACTGGACTTTCGGATTCCTACCTCTCGGTCATTAAGGCTTTGCAGCACAGCGCTTTTTCTGTGAATAGAAAGTTGGAAATCGATTGGATTGAATCCACCGAACTCGACCCAACTGAAGATTCAGAAAATCATGATGATGCGTGGAAAATTGTCAAGGCTGCGGATGGAATCCTCGTCCCTGGTGGATTCGGAATACGTGGCATCGAAGGAAAAATCGCCGCTGCTCATTATGCTCGAACCAATAATGTCCCATACCTTGGAGTTTGTCTTGGATTACAAATTGCAACAATTGAGTTTTGCCGCAATGTACTCGGATTAGAAGGTGCTAATTCCACAGAGTTTGATGAGAACACTCCGAATCCGGCTGTTGTATTCATGCCTGAAATTTCGAAAACTCACATGGGTGGAACTATGCGTTTGGGCACGAAACCAACCCCATTCCTTGTTGATGACTGTAAGATTCGCCGTCTCTATGGTGGCGCAGACCACGTCGATGAGCGCCATCGCCATCGCTACGAAGTTAATCCAGAACTAATCGAGCAAATTGAGGCTGCTGGCCTAGTTTATGTGGGCAAGGATGAGACCGGTCAGCGCTGTGAGATCATGGAACTTGAGGGACACCCGTACTATGTCGGAACGCAATATCATCCCGAGTTCAAGTCCCGTCCAAATAGACCGAGCCCACCATTTCTCGGGTTGCTTATGGCGGCTGTCGGACAGAAAATATAGACATCAGTCAACTACGATTGGAAGAACTCTAGTCGTCCTAAATCCTTGTAATACCTTGAGATAGCGCTTGGCGGCAAACTCTGCATCAAGTTCATTATCACCGGTCTCGATTCGCAATCGTCGTACAGTCAACAACTTCGCTGGCGTGCAAACACCCAGTACATCGTCAATTCCGACAGCTCGAAGCACAGCAGGAGAAAGTTGCAAATTGCCGCGACCAATCAAGAAGCCCTGCCCGCCCATCGGAGAGAGGAGGAGAGTTACCGGCCCGTCATGGCCGGCAAGCAACTTGAGCAGATCGGATTCATTCAGATCAGTCCCGACCTGCTCGCCGCCGATGCTAGCATCAATTCCAAGCAATGTCGGGGCAATCCCAACCTGATTTCCGATAGTTCGCAGCGTTCCTCCCGAACCCCAGATGAGCAGTCTATCTTTGTCCATGAGCAACTCGCGAATGTGGTCAGCGAGGCCCTCGAGAACCTCTTCTTCTCCCGCAGTTTCGACGCGTTGTTTCGCGCCCTGCATCCATCGCGGACTAGCTGGAGTAATCGCCTCAGCATAGAGTCGAACAACCCACTTACCTTGACGATAAACCTCCTCATCCAGATCCAAAACCTCGGTACTCGCTACCAACAAATCTCCACTCAACCAAGCAGAGAGTACCTCTGCTGCCGCCCTGGGAGATGCTGCAAAACATCCGGAATGCATCTTGACTCCACACGGTACACCGATGATTGGTAAGTCGGAACGGTCGGCTGCAGCCAAAGCCGCAACAATATCGCGTGTGGTGCCGTCACCACCACCGTAAACTAACAGATCAATGCCTGATTCGAGAAGTTGTGTGACCAGCCCGGCGGTGTCTTCAGCTGTTGTCAAGCCAGAAGATGTGTGAACTGTTGAGATGCTACCTATTTCAGAATCTATCCATTCACTTCCCATCCGTCCGCTGGAAGTTAGCCATTCAAGTGCGGAGAAATTTGAATGTAATCGAGAAAAGTATGCCAAAGCATCGCGAACTCGCGGACCAGCACGATCTTTAGCACCTTGAGAGCGAGCGTATTCGGCCTGTCCATCCGAGCCTTTGAGTCCGAGTCGGCCACCCAAGCCAGCATCAGGATTGACAAGCAAGCCAAGGCGAGGCATGCTGAGCCCAGCACGATGGTGTTCTTATCGCCTCGCGTCCACGCCTTGTCCTCATGCGAATCATAGTGGCTCTTGGCGGCAACGCACTACTGCGCCGCGGTCAGCCGTTAACTGCGACGAACCAACGCGATAACGTGCGTATTGCCGCCCGAGCGCTGGCTCCAATAGCAACCGACAATCAACTTGTAATCTCGCACGGCAATGGTCCACAAGTAGGACTGTTAGCCCTACAATCGGAAGCCTATGACGAGGTGGAAGCCTACCCATTGGATGTGTTAGGAGCCCAGACCGAGGGGATGATTGGGTATATGATAGAGCAGGAACTTGGAAATTTACTGCCAATCACTGTTCCATTTGCTACAATTCTAACTATGGTAGAGGTCGATCCAGAAGACCCAGCATTCGATAACCCAAGCAAGCCGATAGGCCCGATTTTCACGGAAGAAAAAGCCAAGGAATTAGCCAATGAGAAGGGGTGGGTCATGAAACCTGAAGGTGAACATTGGCGCCGCGTCGTACCCTCACCTGAACCACATCGAATCTTCGAAATGCGCCCAATTCACTGGCTCCTCGAAAAAAATACCATCGTCATCTGCGCAGGAGGAGGTGGAATTCCGACAGTCTATGATGAGGAAGGGAATCTTCAGGGGGTTGAAGTCGTTATTGACAAGGATCGAGCAAGTGCCTTGCTCGCCTTTGAGTTGGATGCAGAATTGTTGATTTTAGCAACTGATGCAAGCGGTGTATATCTCGATTGGGGAACTGATGATGCGAAGATGATTGAACGGACTACACCAGAAGAAATCGAGCAGTTTGAATTCGCAGCCGGCTCGATGGGGCCGAAGGTTGAGGCTGCAGCAGACTTTGTGCGCCGAACTGGGCAGCGTGCTGTTATTGGAGCACTAGCTGACCTAGAAGCAATGGTTGCAGGTAAAGCCGGAACACAGTTCGTTCTTGAAAAATAGACGCTTTCGGACTGAATAATTCCACAAGGGCTTGATATTAGATGTGCTCCGCGAAAGCGTTGAGGGTAGCGTAGATGTCGATGATATCTGTTGAAATTGGTTCTGAGGAGCCGCATCAGTACGCCAACGGCATCAGCGTTGGCGAAGTAATCCTCAATGTCCATGGCAAGCGCTCTGGTGCTGTTGCAGCCCTCGTAGACGGGGTAGAGAGGGACTTTTCCTACGAATTAGAAACGGATTGCAGTGTTGAGCCAATTCTTGGCGATTCGGATGCTGGGCTTTACATCCTGCGCCACTCATGCGCTCACCTTCTAGCACAAGCGGTTACTGAATTATTTCCTGACGCAAAACCAACAATTGGCCCTCCAATCGACCACGGCTTCTACTACGATTTCCACATGGACCCGATTGGCGATGAAGAATTGCGAGTAATCGAGAAAAAGATGAATGAACATATTCGCGCAAATCACAAAATCATCCGCGAAGAATTTGACAATGCTGGCCTTCGTGAAGTAATCGCCGATAACAAATTCAAACTCGAAATCATGGATGAGAAAATCGGTGAAGAAGTCGGTTCCTCAGCATATCGCCAAGGCGACTTCATCGATATGTGCCGCGGCCCACACGCCCCATCCACCTCACATCTGCGTTTCTTCAAACTGACAAGTACCAGCCAAGCCTATTGGCGCGCAGATAGCAAGCGCGAGCCGCTAACCAGAATCTATGGTATGTGCTATGCGACCAAAGAAGGACTCAAGGTTCGCCAGCAACAAATTCAGGAAGCTGGCAAGCGTGACCACAAGAAGATTGGAAAGGAGATGGAACTCTACATGATTGACGAATTAATCGGAAAGGGATTACCCGTCTGGCTTCCAAACGGAGAGATACTCAAATCTGAAATCGAGCGCTTTGCGGTCGAGACCGAAGAGACTTACGGCTACGATCGCGTCACCACCCCGGTGCTCGCAAAGCAGCAACTCTTCGAGTGCAGCGGTCACCTTCCCCACTATGCGGATGGTATGTATCCACCAATAGAAATGGACGATGGCACGTATTATCTGAAGGCAATGAACTGCCCGATGCACCACTTGGTTTTCCGTAATAAGAAGCGAAGTTATCGAGATTTACCGATTCGAATCGCAGAATATGGCACTGTTTACCGCAACGAACTTTCTGGCACTTTGGCTGGACTGCTCCGCGTTCGCATGCTTTCGATGAATGATGCGCACATCTACTGTACACTCGACCAAGTTGCATCTGAATTCGCAGACAATATTCGAATGGTTCAGGATTACTACGCGACATTCGGCTTTACAAATTATCACTTCCGATTGTCTCTTTGGGATCCCGAGAATACTGACAAATACATTGGTCAACACGAGATTTGGGAAGCGACTCAGAATCATTTGAGAAAAATCCTAGATGATTTGGGCGTCGATTATGTCGAGGCCGTTGGTGAAGCAGCTTTCTATGGGCCGAAGATAGATATTCAATTCACAACCGCTCTCGGGCGCGAAGAATCGATGTCGACAATTCAATTGGATTTCGCAGCTAAAGATCGCTTCGAGTTGAGTTTCAAGGATGAAAATGGAAATGAAAATGGCGAGGTTTTCGTCATTCATCGCGCCCCTCTTTCGACACACGAGAGATTTGTGGCTTTCCTGACTGAGCATTGGATTGGAAATTTCCCAACATGGTTGTCTCCAATTCAAGTTCAAGTGATTACTATTTCAGAGAAGCACAAAAAATATGCTGCTGAGGTTGGGGCTGCTCTGAAGGCTGCTGGAGTTCGTGTGAAAGTCGATGATTCGGATGCGACAATCGGCAAGAAAATCCGTATGCATCGTAAGATGCGCCCAGCGTACATGATTATTCTGGGTGATGAGGAAGTGACTGATTCTACTGTTTCAATTAGGGCGAGGAATGGAGACCAATGCAAAGGTGTTGCTCTCAGCGACTTTGTTTCGCAAATTTCTGAAGAAATATCTAACCGTTCGGGTGAGTTAGCACTTGTCCCGAGCGAAACATCTGATTGAGGTGAAATCATGGATGAGACGAAGATGCCAATAGTCAACATAGCGGGTTACCGGTTTGTTGATTTGCCTGATCGTGATGAATTACGCCAACCATTTCGTGATATTACAGCAAAATTAGGTCTCAAGGGTACTATATTACTCAGTCCTAATGGGATTAATTTCTTCCTCGCAGGAACCCAGAAAGCCGTTGACAGTTATATTTCATACTTGAATAATGACGAGCGCTTCAAAGACATCCCTCTGCATATTTCATACACAGATTACCAACCATTCCGCAGAATGCTTGTTCGTCTAAAGAAAGAGATTATTTCACTAGGAATGGATGAAATTCGACCGGTTGAAAACAATGGTCAATTCATTGAGCCAATGGAGTTCAAGGAATGGTTAGATGAGGGCCGTGAGGTTATGATTCTCGACACTCGTAATGATTACGAATTACGGGTTGGAACATTTGAAAATGCTATCGATCTTGATATCAAGTCATTTCGTCAATTTCCTGAAGCCATCAAAGATCTAGAACAGGATAAATCAACACCACTTGTTATGTTCTGTACCGGTGGTATTCGATGTGAGAAAGCTAGTGTAGTGATGGAGAATCAAGGATGGGAGAATGTTTTCCAAATAAAAGGTGGAATTCTTGGATATTTCAAAGAAACTGATGGTGCCCATTGGGATGGTGATTGTTTTGTCTTTGACCAGCGAGTTTCAGTTGGTAAGGACCTAAATGAGTCTGGACATGAAATGTGCTTTGCCTGCCGCGAACCTTTGACGGAGAAGGAAATGCAATCTGAACAATTTGTCATTGAGGAATGCTGTCCATATTGCTATGAAAAGAATGGACCTGAACTAATCGTTGCCGGCAATTAGTCAAAGAGAAATACTGTACATATTGCATCGAGACAAAGAAAATTACCATTTGATAAATTCTGAGTCAGAAATTTCCAGTGTATCCGAATTGGGCCAGCCGAGTAATCGAGCGAGGAAAACCAATGCAGCTCGATTGGTAATATCTGCAACTTCCTCAACTGTAAGTTGGCCTTCACAATATTCCACATATGCTTCACAAGCAATTGGAGCGAATTGATAGTGTCCGGTATTATTGATGATTCCAAAAGTCAAATCAACCTCATCGCCAATATCGCTGACGATATGTAAAACATGATTCAAATCAGTTGTCTCATCAGAATCTCCAGTGAGAATCATAGTTGGAATCGAGAGGTTAAGGAGTCCAGATTTGAGCACTGCTCCATTCCAAGGAGCGAGGGCAATAGCAGCCCAAATTCTATCATCACTCAAATCGATTATTTCTTGATTAGGTTCGGATTCCCACCAAATATCTCTGATCTCACAGCCTTCTGAAGATCCAGATTCACACACCTCAGAAAGAGCCGCAGTATCGATTGTTGCGCCTGCCAATACCAAGGTAGTATAGCCGCCAAACGAATGGCCAGACACCGCATATCCATCATCTTCGTTCAAGCAATTCTCGAAGAGCCCACCGGGTTCTGATTCGCTGACAAGCCAGTCAAAAGAATCGCTTATATCAGCGGGTCTTCGCAAAATTAATTCAGAATATTTATCTTCATCATTATCGAAGAATGTGTTATAGACATGATCTGGTGCAGCGACAATAAAGCCGTGTGAAACGAGTCGCTGCATAAGAAATTCAGAATTCCAACGCATGCCAGTATGTCCATGTGAGTACATCATGACAGGGTGTGTTTCGGAGCAATCAATCAGCGCGGAATCCCACGAATAACCTTGAAAGAGAGAGTCGTAAATTACCGGCGTTCCCGAATCATCGGAAGTTGGATACCAAACTTGTACTGTGATTTCTAGACCATCCGATCCAGTGAATTTGTAATCTTTAGTTCCAACCGAAAATGGCCCGGACGAGTATAGAGAAGTTGCGATTGTCAGTGGGAACGGATCGTCGTCGTCGTCCATACCATCCCCGTCATCGTCAGCATCAGTATTGTCACCAATACCATCACCATCTGTGTCCGCAGATTCTGTCGAATCATCTGGGAAGGCATCATCACCATTTTGTATGCCGTCGCCATCTTTGTCCGAATCTGAATTGTCGCCGATTCCATCGCCATCGCTATCGGTTGTCTCGCTAGAATCGAGCGGAAACGCATCATTGATACTTGGAACACCATCACCATCAGCATCTTCATCGCAAGCATCGCCAGATCCATCTGAATCGAGATCGTTTTGGTCAGAGTTTGTTGTATTAATACAATTATCATCCGCATTTGCGACACCATCACCATCAGTATCGTCGATACCGGTGCAGCCGGAAAATATAGAAAATAATAGAATCAATATTATAGAAAATTCTGGTAGTTTCATTAATATCACTCAGACTCTCCGACGTAAATTTTCTAATAACTCATCAGCCTTACCAAGTGCTTTCAAAGTCGATTGAACATCACCTGTATTAAGTGATTTTGTTGCGGTTGCTACAGCTGACTCAGCGGAGGTTCTCATCTCGTCGTCGGCTTTGATATTCGATGAATCAAGGCGGCGACGCATTTCCTTCCATTCATCCACGACAAAAGAATGCAATTCCTTAGCCTCTTTAATTTCAATTTCATAGGCCTGTAAATCAGTACTTAACGAGTGCAATTTTTCATTTGCAATTGACCATTTTTCATTTTCGGCGGCTTCACTAACTTCAGCAAGCCTAGCTGCCCAAACCTCGCCAGCAACACCTTTTGGAAATCTCATCTGCAATTGTTTTCGCTGGCGAAGTGCTCGTTGTACCTCCTGCATTGCACCAGAAGTTTCTCGGACATCGCGAATGATACTGCTCGCCAGCCCTTTCGCTAGAGCAGTATCGCCGGAAGCCATCGCTGATTGAGCCTCTTCTAAGCGATCTTTTGTGAAGATTGGAATGTCATCTGCTGCTCCAGCGATGGCGTTCTGTGCATCCAAAATCGCTTGTTCGGCCCCACTCGTGGTTGCGGTTAAGCTGTCGAGGTGACCTTGAATTGAAGAAGTGATATAGATGGCCTCTTTGGGATTTTCATCTGCCATCGCTTCTCTTGCAGAATGTAGTATGTTTCTGACATTATCCAATTGTTGACCCGATTCAGAACCAATGGCTGTATCTGCTTTTTCAATCGCATCCAATGCATCCTGCCAATGTTCAACGATGATTGCCGAGCGATTTTTCGCCCTTCTATACATCAATTCAGCTTCGCGTAATGCTCCATGCTGGGCTTCTCGATCTCCTAACTTGAAGGCTTTCCGCGGGCTCGCTGCCTCGACTGTAATCACTTCCGCTCGTTCAACCGCAGCCAATGAATCTGAACGAATATCATCTAAATCTCGAGCGATTGCCTGAATTTTTTCTGCATCGGTAAGTGCATCTTCTACCATCTTTAATCCTTGTTCAGGGTTACTCCAGCCCTCTTCGCGTGCGATCTTCAGAATCGATGATGCCTGTTCAAGAGAAATTCCTTGTCCGCGCAACTCAAGCAATTTCGATTCTGCTGCGTCGAGAGCGGCTCCGAATTTCTTACGAGCCGCATAATCTTCATCTTTTGTCATCAAATCTGGAATCATTGTCGTCGAGATAGTAATCAAAATTATTACAAATAATTCGAATGGAGCAGCTAAAGAAAATATCAGAGCAGTAGACAACGCTAGAGCGCCAAGAGAAGTCAAACCGCGATAGCGACGAACAATTAAACTCGAACCTAATAATCGATTGCTGACCTGCCAAAGTACCAAAGTGATTGAAATCATTATCGAAATTGCAATCAGTGAATCTATTTTTCCAAGAATATCACTTATTTCACCACCTAAGTCCCCGATTGCAATACCCGCAAAAACCAGCACAGCCGGCCAAGCAACGTTAGCAGCAGTTCCTATTCGAGAACGCTGAACTGGTCCGTATTCAATCAAATCTGCCAGCAGCAAAGCTGCTGCAAACATCACGACTACAGGACCCATTCTCGCGAGCAATTCAGTACTGCCATCCATTGCCGGTAGCAACCACCATGCTCCCACACCAATCAGTGTTAGAGTCCCCAACAATGCCAAGCGCTCCACGCGAATACGGTGAGCAAGGATTACCTTGTCAGGATAGTCAGGTAGGAGAATCATGTTCCCACGCCCATTGAGTTACTGATGAGACCTGCGGCTTCACGGACGAAGTGAATCCGCCCCCCAAAGTCGATTAGCAGCGTAAACAATTCCAGCAAGTATTGCAAAAACACCGATTACAACTTGCAATGGTCCTTGCCAAGCTGGCTCAATAATGTAACCAGATTCAAGGATTATTGTTCCCTCATCATTCGCAGATTCACTGCTCCACTGAAACGAAACTTCCAACGGTAGGGTTCCATCAATTTTGGTGTTTATTTCTGCACTAAAATAACCGGGACTTTCAGGCGTTGCACCTGGAATCCCAATAAATGCTCCACACTCACCTCCAACACAAATTCTTCCCGACGCAGGATCTGCTCCATGATTTTGTAGCGTTGCCATGAAGACAACGATTTCTCCATCGACGAGTTTGCCAGCATAGCTTGATGTTTCAACAGAAATGTCTACGCCAAAATTTGGGAACGATTTCAATTGGAAAGCAAGGCCACCTTTGTTGCCTGATGAATCCCAAGCCTCGAGGATGATATCGTGAGTTCCTGTTGCCAATGGACCGATTGTGAACAACTCAATTTCAGACCAATCGACATTTTCTACAAGAATAATATCGTCGACGGTTATCGTCCAAGAGGTATCAGTAATCGCGTCGAGATCATCGTAAGACGGTGTGAAATTGAATAGAACGGAGTCGCCGTTGCGGACTACGTTTTCTGAGGAAATTATCACATCATCAATGTAGAGATCAGGAACAATTGTTGGACCATTTCCATCGAGGACGAGAATTATCCAATCACGAGATTGAGTATTTCCAGCATTATCCGAAACATCGAGATGAATCGCCCAAGTGGTTTGTTCTCGAGAAAGATGACGTTCTGTGAAATTAAGATGCATGCCATTGACTTCACCACTCTGTGAAAATCGATCATTAAATTCGAGTTGATCATTTGCTTGATGGCGATAGCCTTCGGTCTTATTAGAAGTTAGAACTATGTTAGTAGGCAGCTGAGAGTTTGGGTCATCTGCTGAAATACTGAATGATATATAGCTATCAGAAGGAACTTCGAAAACATCAACATCAGGGTCGAGGGCAGTGATTTCTCCATTTGGGCTCTCGAAATTTATCGATGCTTCCCAGGTTGGGAATACAGAATCAATGACGATGTTATCGTACCATGTGCTTATCGAATTGAACCAATCTTTACAATGCATTACCACGCTCGCTACTTGGCCACCGATGAAACCATTTTCTTCTGGAATAAAATTCAAAGTTTCATTAAATTCTGTGAGAACAACAGTCCCATTATTTGAGACAGTCCACCACTGTTCGTTAGCATCCAAACCACCATCTTCGCATTCACCAAAATAAACTGTTACACTGTTAAGAGGAATCATCGAGCCACCTGATTTTCGCTGACCTAAGGCATTTGGAGCTTGATTCTCTGCGATTGTGATTCTGATATTGCTAGCAGCACCAGAAGCCGCTCGATCTACTGTGAAATTACCGGGTTCACCGCTGATTATTTCACGCATTGCGCTATATCGATATTCCCAACCACTTGGAAGAATAACTCGGATTGGAATTTCTTCGATTAGTGCGCCGGTGCGAGGCAGGTCTAGTAATCGCGTCGTTCTCGAATCCGTTATACCGACTAAATTAGCTGATTCGATCCATCCCCAAGTCAGGTTTTCATCTTCTATCGACCCTATGTTTGGCTCATGAACGTTAATTGTAGACCCATTTGCAGCAATCATCGGCGTGTAGTCGAAAGCACAGCATCCAGCAGATTCTGCATTTGTCCAATTTCTTGCCTGATAGAAAATATCGATAAATAAATCGATTTCAGTACGGTTAATCCATCCATCCGAATTGCCCAGATTAATATCGATTTGAGCACGAAGCCCTAGTTCGATATATGGTAATAAATCACTACCTACTTGGTCTGAAATGGTTACACTAACTTCCCAAGTCGCATCAAATGTTGAGTTTGCTTCAATTGGCTCGAAAAGGGTGAGCGTTGATAATCCATCAACAAAAAATTCTGAATTATTTCCTTCATTTCCATCACCGCCATCTGGATCATCTGCATTTACTGGCAAAGCCAAGCCTCCGAATAACATCAATAATATGATAAAAATTGCCAAAATACGCTGTGTCATAAATTCACTTTCCTGAATCATCGAAGATTATTGTCGAGCCAGAATTGTCGATTCCCAATGGAATCATTCTGTGCTCGTCATCCAATATTTCTGCAAGATTATCCCGTAATGCGGCATTTCCATGAACTAAGAAAAAACCGCCGCCACCGGCGCCGAGTAATTTGGCTCCAGTGGCGCCAGACGACATGATGCTCTCGTACAAATCATCGAGTATATCGTTTGAAACTGCAGATGAAATCCCTCGCTTCATTTGCCAAGCTTCATTCAGAAGTGAGCCAAGTCCAGATAAATCAGCACATTCGAGTAAATCTCTCGCCATATCTGCTTGCTCGCGTATTCGACCTAAATTCGTCGTTTCAATCAACGAATCATCTGCACCTTTAGACAATACTTCGCTAGCAGAGCGACTAGTTCCAGTAAAAATCAAAGTAAATTCTTCAGCCATTTTAGCCATCGTTTCCTCTGGTAAGTTCAATGGATCCACAGAAACTTCCCCGCCTTTCCCAAATGATATCGCGTTGACACCGCCGAAAGCTGCAGCATACTGATCTTGACGGCCGATAGGTTGGCCAAGAATATCGATCTCAATTCGACAAGCTTCGGCCGCTAATTGCGCTGCACCGACATCACGCCCAGCAAAGCGGTGCAGCGCATTTAGCAAACCAATAGTAACAGCAGAAGACGAGCCAAGTCCAGTTCCGCGAGAAGGGATATCGGCGATTGTAGTAATTTCAATTCCAGAGGTAACACCGGTGAGCCGCATGGATTCGCGAACCAATTCATGTTGAATATCCTCGAAATTATCGACGGTTTCCATGCGCGAATACGACACACGAACGCGATTATCAAAACGCTGATTCACAGTTACATGAATGTAGCGAGAAAGGGCGAGAGAAGTCACCATTCCCCCATTAGGAGAACTTTCAGCAAAACTATCGGTATCGGTTCCACCACCACAAAATGACACGCGAACCGGCGTCCGACTGATTATCATCAGCCCCGGGGGTCAATCATCACTCATGAAAACGACGGAACGCGGATTCAACACTCTTTTGTCAAGGGCAATGCCTATGACCGGCGCGCTACCGGATTTGAAGGAGGATAGACATGGCGGACCTCATCACGATGGATGATCTCACAAATGAAGAGATCGTTGAATTATTAGATACTGCACAAAGACTGCTCCCCGTTGCAAAAGGTGATGTTTACGCTCCTCTGCTTCAAGGCAAGGTCCTCGGTAATCTGTTTTTTGAAAATTCTACCCGCACCAGAATGTCATTTGAAACTGCGATGAAGCGTCTCGGCGGCGAGGTGTTGAATCTCAGTTCAATCGGCTCGAGTGTTGCAAAAGGTGAGACGCTTTACGATACTATGCAGATGGTAAATGGCTATTCCGACATCGCGGTAATTCGACATCCACGTCAAGGTGCGGCTCAATACAGCGCCGACGCCGTTGAAATTCCGATTTTAAATGCAGGCGACGGCGCTGGAAATCATCCAACTCAAACCATGCTCGATCTGTTCACGATTAGAGAAGCTCACGGGACTTTAGAAGGACTGAACGTGATGCTGGTCGGAGATTTGAGATTTGGTCGAACCACTCACTCACTTTCTCACGCCTTGGTGCGATTTGGTGCAACATTGATGCTCGTCTCGCCAAAATCATTGCGGATGCCAGCTGAAATTGTCTCGGATCTGCGAGCTCGTGGCAAAGATGTTACCGAAACTGAAAATCTGTCAGCCGAGATAAACTCGGCTGATGTTATCTACATGACCCGAATTCAGAAAGAAAGATTCCCAGATGAAGACGAGTACACAAAGGTGGCAGGAACATACAAATTGACCGCAGGTGATCTTGACGGAGCAAAAGGAAGCATGATTGTCATGCATCCTTTACCTCGAGTAAACGAATTATGTGCATCAGTAGATTCTACAAAACATGCTAGATATTTTGAGCAAGCTTTCAACGGCGTGCCAACAAGAATGGCATTATTATGTCGAAGTCTCGGAATAAAAGTTCCAAAGAAGGTGGCATAATGGCTGAAATGCGAAGAGTTACTGCAATTTGCAACGGAACTGCGATCGACCACATTCCTTCGGGACATGCTCTGCAATTATTGAAAATGCTGAGATTAGATGTTGGACGTTCTAACCCAATCTCGCTGGTGATGAATGTTCCTAGTGGCAAAATGGGACGAAAAGATGTTCTGAAAATCGAGGATCGTGAGTTGAATCAAGAAGAACTCGACCGACTCGCTTTGATTGCACCGAAAGCGTCGGTCGCGATTATTCGAAATTATGCAGTAGCAGAAAAGCGCCGCATCGATTTGGGCGAAGAATTGGTAAATATTGCTCGCTGTTCATTCTCAAATTGTATTACTCAAAACCCCAATGAACCACTGCCGCACAGATTGCGAGTAATTTCTGCAGAACCTCTTGAAATCCGCTGTGCCTATTGTGGGCGCGGGCAGGATGTCGACGAAGTCGCTGACTATATCCTCTAAGGATGTTTGACTAATGGTCAGAATTGACGTTTCATACGACGGCAATCTTCGTTGTACTGCAACTCATGAACCTTCAGGCTGCACCCTGATTACCGACGCCCCCCTTGATAATCATGGCAAAGGTGAATCGTTTTCGCCAACTGATTTGTTGGCAACATCAATGCTGACATGCATCATTACAATCATCGCGATTCGTGCTGAATCGCGGAATATCGATGTTACTGGATTAGGTGGAAGCGTCGAGAAAATTATGGGAGATAGTCCTCGACGAGTCGGCAAACTCGAAATCAATATTCTTCTTCCTGATGGAATTGCTATCAAAGATAAAGCTTGGTTGATTGAGCAGGGCTGCTGCTGTCCAGTTTGCCTTTCAATCCATGAACAAATCGAAGTTGAAGTCAATTTCATCTGAATATAATTCTTGGTTCTGATTTTCAAGCCGATTCGATTAGCCAATCCTTCATGGTACAAGCTTGGCAAACTTTTCGACTAGTAATTTCACCACATCTTTCACAATTCATAATTCCCGTAGAATAATTCGGATTCGCGGCACGATGTAGGACTCTAATTTGATCAAGTGAATGCAATAATCCGTGACGCGCACCTGGAGTAATCGATTCAAGATTAGCCACTATTCCACGACTCAATTGACGCATCGCACCAGGAGCGTGTGGACAATCACCGTGATGAATCGGCAAGTCAGCACAAACCGCATGTGCATGAATTTCTTGTTCAGGAATCCACCGTAAGGGCACGATTCGAGGTGCTAAACCATCTATTGGAATGGCAGTATGAGGAGCGAGTCGAACCGAACGTTCGATATCTCCTTTCTGTAAATTCATCAATATCGATTGAGCCATGTCATCGAGATTATGCCCAAGCGCCATCACATCTGCATTGACTTTTGCAGCAAGAGCATTGATTCCTTGACGACGAAAAACCCCACAATACGAACATGGCATCATACCTTTTGCTTCATCCTGATTTTTTGCCATAATTGGCATACGGCGAACTACTTCGTCCATTCTTTCGTAACCCAATTCTTCGTATGATAATGTTTCGAATTGCACGCCTAAATCATTTGCAAGTTGGCGCGCGAGCTCAAGTGAAGGTGCCCTATATCCATCAATTCCCTCATCGATACATCCTGCGATAATTTCGACATCACGGCGTTTGCCAATGATGTCGACAAGTAACGATAACAGAACCGCTGAATCTTTACCACCCGAAATTGCAGCAAAAATTCGGTAAGGTGAACCATCCTGATGACGTGCATCTTTAGGAAGTTCAAGTTGAGCACGGAGTTCTTTTGCGACTCTTCTACGAATAGAAGAGAACAAATGTTTGCCACAAAGGTGCTGACCACTGTATTCTTGAAACAGTACCGACGGTTTGGGACAACGAGAACAAGTCTCGATTGCAAGCCCCCCATTCGCCGCAACCATAGGCTCGCGTCCAGCCTCATCTGCTTGAACCCAACGAGGCAGTAAATGCTCAATTTCACCTTCAAAAAACATCGTTCTTGGCTCTTTTGATTGAGAAAACCAACAAACGGTGCATTCATTGACTCAATCCATCTGAGGATGCCATGACCGAGGCGAAAGCTCTACCAATCGATCATTCGCCTGGCGTCAAAACATCTGGACCCTGGCGCCACCGTGCCATTCTCGCAGCTGCAATCGCCGGCGCAGTATACATTGAACCAAATATCACATCACTATTTTCGGCGATGGGAAAATTAGCACTTCCGGCTTCAATTTGTGGGTTAAGCATCGCTGTACTAATCACTATAGGCACAATTCACAAAATCATCGAACGCCGATAGAATTCATTTGAATAAATATTCAAACTTCTCTTGAAGTCAATTTACGGATGTTGGTCTCAACGAATCCAGTAACTCTCTGCCAAGGAATCACGAATCGTCCACCAGCGATTACCACCATGAATAAGCCAGCAGAAATCACCTTTCCATAAGTCAATTGCAATTCAAGGGATTCTCGGACTTGCCCCGACCATTGTGAACCCTCAAGAGCACCGACAAATCCAATCAAGAAATCGTCGAATTCGAGAGCCATAGCAGTCGTTAAACCAACTAAAGCCATAATTCCGATAAGATGCCATAGATGCCCATTCAGAACATTGTTGAATTGATTGACATATTCTGGATCTTTTTTAGAACCTTCAGGGAGCAATGAAGCATATTCTAGATTAGTGATTACAGCAAGGCCAGCTTCTAAGAAAACTAGAAGGAGTAAAGCAATAGATAGTAATTCGAAGGCTAATGGTGAGATTAATCCACCGAATAATGTAGCCTCACCAATTTGTGCAGGTAATGGTTTGAGGCCAACATCAACGGCTTGTGTGACACCTTCGAATGTTAACATAGCATGAATGCCAATTATCATCAAAAAGTATCCCGCAGCCCAAGTTAACATTCTCTTTGAAAGTCCCCAAATCCCCATTAGTCCAGCCAAAACTGGAGCAAAAACAATTCCCAAAAACACCAACTCGAAGATGAATTTCAGTGGCTGAAAAATCAACAATACATGATCCATATTTGGATCCTCATTACCAATTGGCAAGTATAATCCACCGTATGTTACGATACCGATGAACCAGGATAAGAGGAATGGGAGAGCTATCCAAGCGATGACCGCTAGAGACAACCCTCGCTTGAGGTTTTTCTGAAATTTATCACTTCGACTCATGAGAATTACGAAAGCAATGGTGAGAACGAAGCAGAGAATTAACGGTGCGATGAAGGTATCGAATCCAGTTTCATTAACGCCACTTAAGTAATCAGGGATCACCAAATCAGAATTCCGTGACATCCATTGTAATCCTCGTGTATGTTCGTAGGAAGGACACCAGTAATTTGTACCACCAGCATCGGCGACGAAAGTATCAGAACATGAACCGTACAAATCGCTCATTCGGCGCATAATTGTCAATAGAGAGCCAGTTGCGAGAAGTTGAAGAAACAAAATTTGCCATCGTTTCCTCAATTTACTAATGTGTAGAGTTTGCGAATCAGGTACTACATCCATAACCATTTATTCAACTCCTCAAACTGTCCTTACTTGCAATAATGCTTCTGAAAGCTCGATAGTTGGCGTCCAATCGATTACCTTCGCTCCATATCCCGAGAGAGCTGTAAGACGATTCTGCCGCTCAAGTTTCAGTACCTCATAGGCCATACGTGGGATTCTGCTAACCAAGCGCTCTAAATCGATGCTACTCGGTGAGAGTACGATGACTTCATGGCCTTTTCCGGCTAAATTTCTAACCGCTGGCAGCGTCGTACCATCACCCTCTAGACTGCTGATGATGAAAACGGGTGAGCCGCGTGAAATGCGCGGCGAAAGAGCGTTGGTTACTGCTTGTAGCGGCATACTACCTTTTGAAGAAACCGCTGCAAGTTGACTCAGAACTTTGTATTGCTGTTTATCGCCGGTTTCCGGTGGTAGGTAATCCATGCGCTCACCATAAGTAACTAGAGAAACCGAATCACGGCGATGAATGAAATAATTTGCAATTGAAGCCGCTGCAACCGTTCCCATTTCGAGAGGATTCTTCAGAACGGTTCCGATGCGAGCGACATCTCGAGTATCGAGAATAATGAAAACATCGGTAACTGCATCACGAGTTTTTTCGTTTACCATCAACTCACCCGTACGAGCAAATGCTTTCCAGTTGATTGAACGGAATGAATCACCAGGATGATATTCACGTAGTGCATAGAACTCCATTCCTTGTCCAGGAGTTTTCAATGTCGTCGCCCCAGTATACATTTTTGGAACATCGGAGCGAACAAGAGATTCTTCGATATCACGAACCTGAGGGAAAACTGTGATATCTGATCGATCCTGAATTTTAGTTTCATTAACGAAGAGATTGAACGCATTTCGATATCGGATAGATGTCGGTCCAATTGTGTAATGGCCGCGAAGAGGGCAGCGAACAGTATAGTGAATCTTCGCGGTTTGACCTGGCCCGAGATTCATGCGCATTCGATTCACACCTTTTCGCATTTTCATCTCATGAGGGACGTTATCGAATACCTCTAATTGTTGAGTTCGTCGATAGGATTTATTTCGAACTGTAAGAATAACATTGATGTCATCACCCTTGTAGACATTAACAGCGGATATTTCTCGATTAACATCGAGCTCAGAATGGCCCTCGACCCATCCATTAATCGCCAAGAAAGCCATGAAAGTTAGGCCAACAATCATCAATTGGAAATTCGCAATCATCATACCAATTAGAATCATACTGATTCCGCTGGTCAACATTATCGCAGCTTTACGCGTCCACAAAGGTATCATCCTCCTCTATACTTGTTCTGCCCCATTCCTTGATTCGTTTTACGAGACCAACTAATTCATCTGGCTTGTATCGACGATCCTCGAAAATGAAACGCACGAGGACAGGATCCTCGACCATGCGCTGTAATTCAGCTGCGGGCAGTGCGTCGAATTCTTCGCGGGAAAGTGTGTTCAAATTCCTTACGCGCGTGAGCAAAATTTGTCGGATTTTTTCGGGACGTTGATAATATTCGTAACGTCTGGCGTCACCGAAACCATAGTAGATGATTCGGAATACATGACGCCAATTTTCGGGATCTTCCTTGCGTATTAGAACTGCTTCAAGAGCAATGAAGAGTCCAAGGAAAAGGATTAACATCGCCATCCAATCATTGGTGAAATATATTAAAAGATAATACATTAAATTGTAAGTATCACCAAATAAAGTAGGTTGCTGATGACGAGATTCATCGAAAATTACCATCGAGTTTTCGCTACCGAGAGTACTGGAGTTTCCAATCAGTAAAGCCTCTGCAATAATGTCAAGAGCCCATTTTCGATTATCATTTTCGGCAACATCAACTAGAGTCCCATCATAGAAATGCTCGTCGTAAAGCGAGTTGATTAATATGGAACCATCAGCGACGAAGTGAACACGACCTGAATCTGAGCCGTAGCAAAGTCGGTCTGCACAATAACGAACGTACACTGCAAACGGCCCTTGTTCATCACCGGCGATGCCGAGGCTTTCTGCACCTACGGTTAATTCACCATTATCATCAACATCAAGATATGAATCAAGAGTTGATTTCCCGATTGCATAACGATTTTCAACAGGATTGTAAGATGATGCTTTTTCGAAGGCAGAAGGGCCGTTAGTCAACAAATCATATCCTTCGGAGAAATCCCATTCGGTTGCAGAAACCCAACGGTGAGAACAAAGACCTGCTTGCCCCTCAGTAATTCCAGCTGGTTTGTTATTCGGATCGTATGGATCAGTGTCGAGAATATCGATGACCCCGTCTAAGTCGGCATCCTTCAGGCATGGATTAATGTTTGCAAGTGAACCTGAATTGGTTGTGAAATTGAATGCAGATGTCGTGTTTACCCAAATGAAATTGTAATCTAATTCAGCAGCATATGCTTCACCGTCATAAAGTCGATGACCAGAATATTCCAAACCAAATTCTTTCGCCAAAGTTGCTGAATAACCGAAATCATCCATTAGTAATACCGTGCCACCAGCATTGACAAAATCCTTTATTGCAACGATTTCAGAAGTTGTGTATCCCGACCCTTCAGAAAGCTCGACAACATCTTTATCTCCAGTGAATCGAGGTAATGAAATCGTATCTTTTTCAACACCGGATACGATGAAAATCGCTTCTTCAGGATGATCCAATTCGCTCAGCAATAAAGGGCTTGAAACCAACGCAGTTGTATCAATTCCCATCGCATTGATGTCTTTGCGAAATTGACCGAGGTCATTCCAATCATCGCCATAGGCGGATTGATGCGTATCACCTTCAATAATGTAGGTCATCGCAACGGTTGAGACGAGTATTAACAGCAATACCCAGAAGGCTGCGACGAGCATATTGCGCCTTGCCTTCGGCGTTGAAAAACGTCGGGCATATCCACGGAAATCTGTCATACTGAACGCCACCTCACCAAAGGAACATCAAACGAGCCTCAACTTTGACTTATGACCGTTGTGAACCGATGAGAGGATGGTGCATCACACTTATCGAGCTAGTTGGATTTTGACGCCAACACTCATTACCTCTTCCACAGGTACTGTAAGAAGTCCTTCCACTGTTGGCCATGGCAACAATCCTGCATCGAGATCTCCTTCGATTCGGACAAGCAATGCCAAAATATTTCCACTATCGAGGTCGATACGGAAATCAGCGACAAAACCGAGTGTATCACCAGCTACATCTTCGACCTTTCGATTTAATATCTCAAGTCCAAACGTCGTTGGCATTTCTTTCCCTCAAACTGATTCTATTCCAGATAACGAATCCATCGGTGACCGACGAACTGATTCAAGCCCGCTCGTTAACATGGATTCCATGCGATTGTAGTATGCCATCATATCTTCGGTCACAGTTGGACGTACACGACCAATTGCTTCTTTGAAATTCTTTCTCGAAACCGATTTTTTACCAGCTCGCATTGCAATTAGCGCAGCTTCTCTACAAATCGCCTCAATATCAGCACCGGTATAATTCATTAACTGACTTGAGAAATCTTCAACCTGGAATTTACCAAGCGGCATATCGTTGGTGTGAATTTTTAGAATCGCTTTAATTGATTCAGTATCCGGTGGTGGAATATGCAGAACTCGCTCAAAACGGCCGCTTCGAAGTAGAGCGGGATCAATCATCTCAGGACGATTTGTTGCGGCAACGACAATGACTCCTTCCATTGACTCAACGCCATCCATGCTACTGAGTAATTGATTGACGACTCGATTCATCACATCAGATCCATCACCTGAATTACTCCTTCGCATACTTGCTATGCTTTCGAATTCATCTAAGAAAATAATTGAGGGAGCAGATTGCTTGGCTTTCTTGAATACCTCTCGGATTGCTTTCTCGGATTGACCAACCCATTTGGAGATCAATTCGGGGCCTTTAATCGTAATGAAATTAGCTTTCGCTTCGGACGCTATCGCCTTTGCAAGTAAAGTTTTTCCAGTCCCCGGCGCACCGAACAGAACGATTCCTCGAGGTGGATTAATGCCGAAATGCTCAAACATCTCAGGCTTTGTTAACGGCCATTCGATACTCTCCTTCAAACGGTCTTTGACCTCTTGTAATCCACCAACATCTTCCCATGAAACCTCTGGAATCTCAAGATAAATTTCACGCAGTGCACTCGGCTCGATTTCCTTCATTGCTTCACGGAAATCTGCCATTTTGACTTCCATCTTTTCCAAAACTTCTGGCGAAATTTCTTCCTTCTCTAAGTCGATTTCAGGGAGGTATCGGCGCAGTGCTTTCATTGCTGATTCACGTACTAGCGCCGAAATATCAGCACCTACAAATCCATGAGAATTATCCAAAATCCAATCGATATCGAAATCGTCGCTAATTGGCATTCCGCGCGTGTGAATGTTTATGATTTCCGCACGGCCATTTTTATCGGGAACTCCAATTTCTAGTTCTCTGTCAAATCGGCCAGGGCGGCGAAGAGCTTGGTCGATTGCATCGGGTCGATTTGTCGCGCCAATGACGATGACATTGTCCCGACCTTGCATTCCATCGAGTAGAGTCAGGAGTTGAGCGACGACACGTCGCTCGACTTCGCCACTGACATCCTCACGTTTTGGCGCGATCGAATCCAATTCATCGATGAAAATGATGGCGGGCGCATTCGCGGCGGCCTCATCGAAAATCTCTCGAAGTTGCTTTTCACTTTCACCATAATACTTCGAGATGATTTCAGGACCATTAATCGAAGTGAAGTTGGCTTTCGTTTCATTAGCGACCGCCTTTGCGATGAGAGTTTTACCTGTCCCAGGTGGACCGTGTAAGAGAACTCCGCGAGGTGGATCGATTCCGAGTCGGCGGAATAATATTGGATGCTTCAATGGCAATTCAATCATTTCGCGCACTTTTTGCAATTGGTTTTTTATTCCGCCAATATCCTCGTAAGAAATCGAAGAAATTGATAATTTCCCAACTTCTTCTTCTTCATTAATAGGATCTTCCTTGATGATTATCTCAGTATCGGGAAGAACCTGAACGATGCCTTTAGGACTAGTTTGAACTATTTGGAATGGTAGAGCCTCAGCGAATAGAGTCATTCCAGGAATGAAAATTCGATCCCCAGCAACGACAGGTCTCTTATTCAGTCCACGTCGAGCAAATCCTTCGATTCCAGGGCCGAAGCGAACCTTCTGCTGCTTGGCCATGACTGGGCTAAGAATCAACCTTGTACAAGGCTGAGTTTCGACTTTACGAATAGCAACCCTATCACCGAGAGAGACACCAGCATTTTTTCGAATAATTCCATCGACGCGAATCACTCCAAGATTCGCGTCTTCTGGGCGACATCGCCAAACGATTGCAGCGGTTTTCTGCTCACCGGTAATCTCAATGATATCTCCCGGTTTCAAGTTCAATTCATTATCAAATGGAACACGAGCACGTCCGTGGCCAACATCGCTTGGGATAGCCTTTGCAACCCTAAGTTGAAGGTCTTCATCTGAATTGTCCGACATCACATCACCCTGAACAGAGACTTCTCGTTATCGGGGGTAGTTAAACCCACTAATTGCCCAGTGTCGAATTGATGGACACGTTATCAGAAATAGGCGGTCGTTTCAGTAGGTTTCATCAAAGGATTGCAAGTCGCGCGCATTATGACCCACGTATTAGAGACAGGATTCGAGCAGATGGAAGCGAATAATCCCAATGGAAGCCCAAAAATCCGAGGATACAATATCATTAACGGAATAATTTCACTTTCGAGTGATGGATCCACATTTGAAAGCATAAATCCCGCAATTCTCGCAGACTGTTTAGGTGAATTTCCACTTTCAACAAAGGAAGATGTTCACGATGCACTCGCCGCAGCCCGCGCTGCTTTCCCAGCTTGGGCTGCAACACCCGCTCCGACCCGTGGACAAATCATTGGTAATATGGGTCGACTTTTGATGGAATACAAAGACGATATCGTTCGTGTTGAAACTCGCGAGATAGGCAAGACTCTGAAAGAAAGTGCTGGCTCTGTTCAAGAAGCAATCGACACCTGTCTTTTCTTCCAAAGTGAAGGGCGACGACTGTATGGACAAACCGTCAATTCAGAACTTCCCGATAAGGAACTCTTCACCTACCGCCGACCACTCGGTGTTTGTGGAATTATCAATGCATGTAACTTCCCAGCTGCAGTTCCATTCTGGAAAATGATTCCAGCAATTATGTGCGGGAACACCTGTGTTTGGAAGTCTCCACAAGATGCTCCGCTACTCTCATTCATGCTAACGCGCATTATGCACGAGGCTGGACTTCCAGACGGAGTCATCAACCTCATTCACGGAAAAGGTAGCGGTGCTGGCCAAAATTTGGTCGATGCTGTAGATCTTGGCATGATTAACAAGATTTCATTCACCGGCAGCACCCCTGTCGGCAAGATGATCGGTGAAATTTGCGGACGAAACCTCGTCAGTGCTTCACTCGAACTCGGAGGAAAAAACCCACTTGTTATCATGCCGTCAGCGAACATGGAAAACGCTGTTGAAGGCGCTTACTGGTCGGCATTCGGAACAGCTGGACAGCGCTGCACAAGCCTTGGTAACCTGATTATTCACGAGGAAATTTATGATGAATTCGTCGAGAAATTAATGGCAAAAGTGAAATCGACAACAATTGGTGATTCTATGGCGCACGAAGGCGTGCTTTACGGCCCAATGTTGTCAGAAAAATACGCTGTGGACTTTCTCAAAGGAATCGATATGTGCGAAGCCAGCGGAGCGACCAAACTTTGGGGTAACGGCCGTGTTAGCAGTGGAAACCAACCAGATAATTTCCTAGGAAATCCAGAGGATGGAGTTTTCATGTGGCCGCACGTTTACGCTGATGTTACAGAAGAGATGGAATGCTTCCATGAAGAGATTTTTGGACCAGTTGTAACCCTTGTCAAGGCAAAGGACTTCGATCATGCACTTCACCTCGCTAACGCTAGCCCTTACGGTCTCTCCTCGGCAATCTACACGAACGACCGCCTCGAAGCATACCGCTATAAAATCGGAATCAAGGCAGGAATGACTGGAATCAATAACTCCACCACCGGAGCTGAGGCTCACCTCCCATTCGGTGGCGTCAAGGGCAGTGGAAACGGTACTCGCGAGTCGGGAATCTGGGTCATCGAGGCTTATTCATACTGGCACGCTGTCAACGATGAACTCTCTGGTAAGTTGCAACTCGCTCAGATGGATGTCGACGAAATCGAGCTTGAAGAAGCCGATGCTGACTATTCATCCCTCGCTTAATTTCCCAGATAATTACCATCTAGAAATTAAATGAATGAATTGATTTTTCACGGAAAGAAAATATGGTATCTTTAGTGGCTAGACTGTTAAATCGGTCAAAAAATGACTTTGTATTATTTGCAAAACAAACTTGCCCATACTGTATTCAAGCAAAAAAAACTCTCGACAATTCAGAGTATTCTTGGGAATCTCACGATATGCAAAAAAAGCGCGAATTACAAATTGGCATTCTACAGATGACTGGCCATCGTAGTGTTCCAGCAATTTTCGATATGCGTGGCGATAATCCCCGATTTATCGGAGGTTCTGATGACTTGACTGCACTCTTCAAGAAGGAGCAGAAAGAAGTGCACAAAGAAACAAGGAAAGGTTTCTTCGACTTTTTCTTCAAAAAAAAGTGAAACCAGTCACTAACTCACAACAAGGGTTCGCCACACTCGGGACAAGGGAGGCCGGGAAGCCAAGCACCAGGCATATGACCACAATTTGGGCAAATTGAAGATTCAATTCCACCCATGCCGCCCAAGTCACCCATCTAATCAATAATGGAATATACCGAACTAATTTGAATCCATCGTTCGAGATGATGAACGGTTTCGATGCAATCACTTATGGACAATCGGCATTGCGCTTTGAGTGTCAGGAGATTTCCCTATGTCGAGCGGAATGAAACTTCCAATGAAGAAAGGCTTCGGAGCCACAGACAGAGTCGATGCATGGTGGAAAGGACCTACTGCTATGGCTGCCTATCTTGGCATCATGATTGCTTACTCTACATGGCGAGGATTTATGGAAGCTGATTTTTGGATTTTTTCTGATTTTGGCCTCTCAGCAGGAGTCGGCCATGGTAATGGAACTATGGCCATCGAGAACAATCATTCTCATGTTCTTAGCCCTCTGTTTAGTCCCCTAATCATACCTGGTGAGAATTCTTGGGTTCCTTCTCAATTTCAGTGGATGAGTCCGGCAATGTTTATCCTCATTTTCCCGGCCGGATTCCGAGGAACTTGCTATTATTATCGTAAAGCGTATTATCGCGCTTTTATGCAACAACCTACTGGCTGCGCGGTATCAAAACCGTGGGATGAATATTCTGGTGAAACAGGACTTTTGCTGATTCAAAATCTTCACCGCTACTTCATGTACGCTGCTCTCGCATATCTTCCAATTCTTTCCTACGATGTTTGGCTATCGATGAATTTCCATCACGGCAATGCTTCGGCTCTAGGCATTAGCGTTGGAACGTTGATCCTCGCACTCAACGTTATCCTCCTCGGTGGGTACGCCTTGGGTTGCCATGCCTTCCGCCATCTTGTAGGAGGTGCTTCAAACGACTGGACTTCGACTCCGATGAACCGCTTCAAGTACAAACTCTGGAAATTCTCAACTATACTAAACGAACACCACAAGGATTGGGCACTCTACTCACTCTTTTGGGTCATGTTTGCCGACTTCTACGTCTATGCCTGTACCGATCCTATGTTTGGTTGGTCGGATGTAATTCTCTGGGGAGGATTGTGAAATGTCTGAAATTAACACCGATTATATCATCCACGAGCATGATGTTGTTGTTATCGGTGCTGGAGGTGCTGGATTACGCGCCGCGATTGAAGCTAGTCAGAACGGCGCGAGAGTTGCGATGATTTGCAAATCAATGCTCGGCAAAGCGCATACCGTGATGGCTGAAGGTGGCGCGGCGGCTGCTCTTGGCAATGCTGATCCACGTGATAATTGGCAGGTACATTTCCGTGACACAATGAAGGGGGGAAAGTACCTGAACGATTGGCGAATGGCAAAAATTCACGCTCAGCAAGCAGCAGATCGCATCCGCGAATTAGAAACATGGGGGGCTGTCTTTGACCGCACTCCGAAGGGCAAAACCAACCAGAGAAATTTCGGAGGACACACATATCCAAGACTAGCACATATTGGCGATGCTACCGGACTTGAACTAATTCGAACCCTACAAGAAAAAGGAGTTCACATGGGCATGGATGTCTACATGGAATACACCGTTCGCAGACTATTCCAAAGTGATGGACATGTCACCGGCTGCTTCGCATACGACCGAAACGATGGTTCACTTCATGTGTTCAAGGCAAAAACGATCATTCTTGCCACAGGTGGAATCACTCGCTGTTGGGCGGTTTGCTCAGGTAGTTGGGAATACACCGGTGAAGGACACGCGCTGGCATATTGGGCTGGAGCAGAAATGGGTGATATGGAATTCGTTCAATTCCACCCTACAGGAATGATTTGGCCGCCAAGCGTGAAGGGAATTCTCGTCACGGAGGGTGTTCGTGGCGAAGGTGGAATATTGCGTAATTCTGAAGGTGAACGATTTATGTTCAATTATGTCCCAGAGATGTACAAGAGTGAATTTGCAGATACCGAGAAAGAAGCTCTTGAATGGGTCGACGAAATTATCGCTGGCAAGTTAGCATCCGTTCGCCGACCACCTGAACTTCTTACTCGTGACGTCGTCGCTAAGGCGATTAATTCCGAGAAGGATGCTGGCCGAGCGAGTGAGCATGGTGGAGCTTATCTCGATATTTCTTGGAGAGATGAGGAACAAATCAAGAAGAAATTACCAGGAATGTATCACCAATTCAAAGAATTAGCTGCAGTTGACATCACGAAAACTCCGATGGAAGTCGGGCCTACTGCGCATTATGTGATGGGTGGAATCAAAGTTCATCCTGAAACTCAAGAATCCACTATCGGCCGACTTTACGCGGCCGGCGAGGCCGCGACCGGTTTGCACGGAGCAAACCGCTTGGGTGGAAATTCATTATCCGATTTACTCGTCTTCGGAAAGATTGCAGGAGAGAATGCAGCCGCTGTTGCGGCTGATATCGATGGATTTACTGAAATTGACGAGGCTGAAATCGCTGATGTAATCGCCGAAACCCTCGCCCCACTCAACCGTGAAGGTGGGGAAAACCCTGCAAAGGTCGTCGAAGATCTTCGTGAAATGATGCAAATAAAAGCTGGAATCATTCGAACAAAAACGCTTCTAGAAGAATCAATGAGTGACCTCGATAATTTAGAATCCCGAGCAGCTACAACCAGCCCAGGAGGAAGCAGAATCTACAATCCGGGCTGGCATCAGGCTCTCGAACTTAGTGCGATGCTCGATGTTAGTCGAATGTGTGCTCTAGCGGCCTTACACAGAGAAGAATCGCGCGGCGGGCATACTAGAGACGATTTCCCTGTCCCTGACCACAGTCATTGGGGTAAAGTCAACTCAGTTATCGCCATGAATGAAGTAGGTGAGATGAGCATCGAACACCGCAGATACCCCCCTATCAATCCAGAACTGAAGGCACTACTAGATGCGGCCGATTTACACGAGGAGGAATGAAATGTCAGAAGATGTAACTTTCCGAGTTTTCCGAGGCGAGCCAGATAACGATGACGATCCATTCGGTGAGATGGTGGATTACACCGTCGAGATGGATGAAGGAATGGTCGTTCTCGATGTCATTCACAAAATTCAATCCGAGCACGCATCCGATCTCGCTTGCAGATGGAATTGTAAGGCTGGAAAGTGTGGTTCTTGTTCAGCTGAAGTCAACGGAATAGCGCGACTAATGTGCATGACTCGAATGGAAGATATTATGGCTGAAACGCCTAATGGCAAGCCTGTTGTTATTAAGCCAATGCAGGCATTTCCACTGACAAAGGACCTCGTCACCGATACTTCTTGGGCATATCAAATGAATAAGAAAATGGTTCCAATCAATGGGCCGGAAGATCTTGATTGGGAATTCAAGCAAGAGGAAGCTGACCGTATTCAAGAATTCCGTGCATGTATCGAATGCATGCTCTGCGTCAACACCTGTCACGTTCTCCGAGAACATCAAAAATTCGACGAATTTGCTGGACCGCGATTCTTCGTACGCCTCGCAGGATTAGAGATGCATCCGCTCGATACCGAGAGTCGAATCCCTGAAATTAAGGATGACTTCGGATTGGGTTACTGTAACATCACCAAGTGTTGCACCGAAGTTTGTCCAGCTGGAATCAATATCACTGACAACGCCATCATTCCACTAAAGGAAAGAGTAGTTACAGAATATTACGACCCTCTTGCTCTAATTGCACGCAAACTTGGTTTGCGCGAATGAATCAACTAGGTTGATTTGATTATGACGCTTTTGCACCGCCTAACTAGTTGATGAAATAATCTTCGAATTGTGAAGAAAATTAGATTGATAATTGCCCTCGCCGAGCAAGCCCGGCGAGAGTTTTTTGTAAATCCGTAATACGTGCGATTCAAAGTCGCGCGTGAAAAAAACAGTCACTCAAAGACGAGTGATGCCGTTTTTCTTCACGTTAGCCTTCTTGATCTTGTCTGGTAACCATGCAGGCCCATTCGCTGGCTTAGCAACAACTTCTGTCCAACCATCAAAGTTGTGAACACGGTTTGTTCCGCGCTCACGCAGTTGGATGTCGGTGTGTCCACGCGTAGCTGCTTTGAGGGCAGCGCCGCGTGGTTGCTTGCTTACGAACACCTGTGTGGTATCCATTCCATTCTCCATCAATACGAAATATTTCTTATCTGACATAAAGCAATCCTCCACTGGCGCGCCCCTTCAAAGAACATATGAAGGTATTGGCGGATAAACGGCATACTGCGCCTCTATTGGTACTTTTTCAAAATTACCGAGGTGAAGAAAATCACTCATTTATTTCGATTTTTTGTTCAAATCTCAGCACAGGCGAGTGTTTTTGTGTTCAAAACACCGGGGACTGAGCGAATAGATTCGACCACTAATCGAGCGATTGAGCCCATATTTTCTGCTTCTAATTTTACGATTAAATCATGATCGCCGAATAGAAGATTCGCATCACTAACAAATGGGAGCGCAGAAGTGGCATTGAAGACACTAATCTCTGAACCTGGTTCAACATTGATGAGCACATAACCGACTGACATGTTAATCCGTAACCCTAGTCATCAATCAAACCTTCGCCGCCCTTGTTAGAGAATCGTACTGAGAAGAATACAAAGCAGATGGGTCGCCCTCGTGATTGTATGGCAGAGGTCATCATAGTCCGTGAGTGCAAATATGGCCAAGTTCGTGTATGCTTCGGGAATATTACTCGAGTCGAGGGGGATGTCATGGTATTGCCAGCAAATAACCGACTCGCAGGACGTGAAGGCCTCGATGAGAAGATGCAACTTGCAGCTGGTCCTGAACTTCGCGCCGCATGTATAGAAATTGCGAAAGAGAAGAGAAAAACGAATACACAACCTTGTGGGGTCGGTGAAGCAGTTACTACTTCTGCTTACAATTTACTAGCTGAGCACCTAATTCATGTCGTCGGTCCTGATTGTCGTCGTCCGACTCAAGATCAGTACCGTCGAGAGTTACTCGAAAAATCATATGCTGCAATGTTTGAGGAAGTATCAGCTTTGAAACCCAGAAGTACGGTTGTTCTACCGCCTCTCGGCACCGATGTATTTGCTTATCCTAATCGTGAAAACGCTCGCAAAACAATGGAAATTGTTCTTGCATGGATGGACGAAGGAGAAGATCCAGGAGTCGATATGGTATTGATTGTCACCGACGACAATACATATTTGAATAACATGAAGACCGTATATCGAGAGTCTGAGGATCAGTTCCCGGGAGTTGATAAAACTCGACTTTTCCGAAAAGGAAAGTACCCCTGAAGCTGATTTTGGTGATTCTCAAAACCAGCCAAAATTCGCTCTAATTAGAGTTTGCAAGCGATGTCGTCAATAACCCTGAGAAGCGGCTCGATGTATGAGCAGTATTTACGAGCGCGAATTGCGCTCAGTTCTGGCTGGTGAAGAGAAAGGTGTCCGCGCGGTTACAAGATCTTGTACTGAATCTCAACGCGCGCAAGCGATGCAGGTTTGCCAACGACCATTTCTTGTCGTCCGCGCACCAGGAAGTGGTTCGGAAGGAACTGGAGATTTGTTGGTGTTGCGTGGTGACATGTGTTTTCCAATCGAGGTGAAATCCTCGAAAAAGTCTCGATTGTACCTCTCAGGTAGAACCGTTTTACAATATCAAGCTCTGAAAGATATCGGTGAGAAATGTGGTTTACAACCATTTTACGCTTACAGATTGAAAAGTGTCCGTGGCGATAGTTGGAGAATATTTCGAGTTAATATCGATAATTTAACCGGGAAATCTCGCCGACTCGCTTCCCTTGTCCCTGCCCTTCCACTTACTAGAAACGGAACACCGCACCTAGATTGGGAACAAGGCCTTCCTTTACACAAATTCATCGCGCTTGTTTGTCGTTCTGATGGCGCTCGCTCAATTGAATCATTACAGGCAAGCGCTGCAATTTACAGCAATATTATAGAGACTGAAACAGATCAATATCAGTCCAGTTCACCTGATAAAAAGGCGTCCAGTCTATCGAATTCTTGATTCAGCTTCTTCACTTCTTCAACAAGACTCGACATCTTTGCTTGTTGCAATAATCTCACAATACTCTCTCGCTCTCGGCGAATTGAATCAAGTTTACGATTATCGCTCCGATTATCATCATCTGCCGCATCGACCATGAATGACCGTAGAGACTCCCCGTCTTTTTGATTGCGCATCGAGCCACACAGGTTGAAGAACATCATCTACGGCCTAAAGCCGATGGAGGAGAGGCAATCGTCGGGTTTCGATTACCTCGGACCAATTATTTTTCTTTGGTTCCTCAATATTTTAGGTATGCCAATCTGGGCAATTGTAATTTTAGCAACTTGGTATTTTTTGCTGATTTACCTAGAAAATAATGGAACACTCGACAATTGGAATGCTACTCGAGCAATGGGTTTCATCCTGATGATTAGAACTCAACGTGGTCTAAAATTACTCGATAAAATTTCCAATAATCGTAAATTTTGGCGAGCATATGGTGAGTTTTCAATTTGGCTTTGTTTTTTAATGATGTTTGGTGTAATCTTTTTATTGGTGGCAACAGCAGTTTTTGCTGCATTAGAGCCACCACAACAAAGTCTGCCAGCAAAAGACCTACTATTGATTCCAGGGGTAACGAGTTTCGTTCCATTTTGGTGGCCGGTAATTGCTTTGATTATCGCTCTAGTAATCCATGAATATAGCCATGGAATTCAAGCCCGCGCTCATGGGATGAGATTGCGAAGTTTCGGTCTACTTCTCGCGGGTCCATTACCGATGGGAGCCTTTGCTGAACCCGAATTAGAAGAAATTGTTCGAGCACCTCGACGGGAAAGAATTCGGCTTTATGCTGCAGGTCCGTCGATTAATATCGTCGCAACATATCTTGTTTTGATTATGCTGTCCGCGACTGCATCGGGCTTTGTTGCCCAAGACGAAGGAGTTCATGCAAAAGCAATTATTGATGACACTGGTGCTTCTGAATCCGGTTTGTTACCATACGAAATCATTACCCATATCGATGGTCAATGGGTTCCTGATTTCGATTCATTCTCACAGACTCTTGACCAAAATCAAGCAGGGGATGTGGTGATGATTTCGGTACTATCTCATGAAGATGAGAATGGAGAAAGGGAAGCGAGAAGGATTAGTGTGATGCTTACCGATCAACGACAATATTATCTCGAGATGTGCGAAGGTGAGCAAACTTGCCTCGACGATACCGCAAAAATTCTAGACAATTGGGAAATTTTCGAAGGAAATGCATTCCTTGGAGTAAGTGAACTTTCTGCTGGCACTAGCGGAGTCGATTACTATGAATTCTCGACCGTTGAAGATACTGGCATGGTCTATAAATCTCTCAGATTCCTCCTACGCCCACTCGGTATAATGGGAATTCCGATTATTAATGACGGCCAAACTATGGCTCTAGAAGAGCGCGCATTAATCGAAGCAGGAGATGGTTTCATCGCTTCAACTCTGGGCACAGAAGGCATGCTAGGATTGTTCGATTTCCTCTTCTGGCTAGCTTGGATTAATTTCATCCTAGGATTCGCAAACCTGATTCCTATGATTCCCTTCGATGGAGGCCATATTATTCATGATACGATTCACTCTACGATTGCAACATTCAGTAAAAATATGCATCCGATGCGGATTGAATCTTTAGCCGACAGAATTAGTAATTTCAGCAGCTTCGGCATGCTAATAATCGTATTATTTCCGATTATTTTACCAAAAATAATCTGATTATTCGTTTCTTCGAAAAACTCATTCCTCTTCATCAGAATCGGTTTTTCGATTTTCAAAAATACCTTCATAAAGCATCGGTGCCGCAATTACTGATGCAAATACCAAGCCTAGATTGGCCCAAGATTTACCAGTCACTGATGATGAAGTTCCAGAAAAAAATAGTTTAATCGCACCGATCCATGGAATTTCTGTCGCAGATACTCCTTCAATCCAAATATCACGAACAGCAGTTACTGGATTGCCATTCTCATCCTTCAATCCTCGACCTCGAATCCATTGCTCATCAGCATCGCTTGAAGTCGCACGTAATTGGTCTATCGTGCAGCCATTTGATCGATAATTATCACCGGTTGTCAGATATCCTTCATGTTTTGGAACCCAACTATCGATTACTAAATTACCATGCGGAACGCATGAGTAATCCAATGTCATTGAAATTTCTTCGACATTAATGATGTCTGTTCCAGGAACGGACCAGGTTAGAATGCAAATATCCTCCAGACCATCGTAAACACCCTCCGTGCAGGTTCCACTTTGTGCAGATGCAGTAGTTTCAGCAACCGCTTTGAGCAGAGCCCTGTGAATAATTGGAGTATCACTGCCTCCATTCTTTCTATAAATAATCACATCTCCCTCCATACCAAAAGATTCGTAGCCATAATTTTCGTTTCCAACTTGCTTTGCTTCGACATAAGTGATGATTTCTACCCGATTGGGTTTCATTACTAATATTAGATCGCCAGGATCGATTGCACCAACTGAACCATCTTCCAAATCGTGCATCATAGAACCGGATTCGACGACTACCATTGGGGGAAAGGATCCGGTCGCTAAAAACATCGAGCCGAGGAGCAATCCAACTAAACCGGCAGCGAGCAATCCTTCACGCAACCAATCTTGTGTGGATACCATCTTCATTCCTCCTCTTCACCAGAGAATGCAGGTTTAGTCGAATAGAGAATTATTCCAAAGAAGCCAATCAATAACATGCTGACAGCATCGAAGTGAGGGGCAATTTCGTGGAAACTTCCTTCACCGCCTAATTTCGCCGTTAAATCGATTGTATGATCTCGCACACCGGTTGCGCTGACGGCGAGACCGCTGATTGAATTATAGATGAGAAAGCCAACTATTCCTGCTGAAGTGATAATTGTTGAACGGTGAAAATTGATGTTGTCGAGTGCTTTCAATCCTGGTAATTTTACAGCAAGGATTGAGTTAGAATTATTCCACCAAACGTTGGTTGTCATCAAATCACTGCCTTCACTTGAGCGATTCGGCGCACGAGATTCTGTTCCCAATTTCTTTCCTACTGATATCTCGTGTAATTCAAGCAAGCCACGAAATCTTGCCATAAATGGCTTGCCGAGCATAATTGCCGCATCTTCACCTTCTTTTCTACGACGAATGATTTCAGCTCTAGAATCGAGCGCCAAAATATCTTCTAAAATCTGACGCTCGCCCAGATAAACAAAAAATTCAGGTAGAACATAGAATGCTCCGATCGCACCGAATAATAATCCGAGCCAAGTTAAGGGTAACAAATTAGATTTGGTTGGATCACTAGCGCCAGAGAGTAGGATGAAGAAAATGAGTCCCCAAAGTAGTAATGCTACTGAAATTATTGTTACATACGTGATGATTTGAAAGTGTGAATCACTCTTGCTTTCCCACCATGACGCAAAACGACCGGCTTTTTTCCTTCCTCGACTTGCCATTTGAACGGTTATGGGTACTGCTTCGTGTCTTAGTCCCTTACGCTGTAACGCTCAGTTGAATCCACTGCTGTCGGAGGGTTTTCTTCACATTACTCTCGCCGCAGAACCATGTCGGGAGATGCGCTCAACGCACTTCACCCGAAAGTCCGTGGACTAATCAGCAATTTAGGCTGGGATTTGACTCCTATTCAACAGGAATCGAGTACCGAACTTTGTGAGGGAAAAGATCGTCTCCTCGTTGCACCTACTGGAAGTGGAAAAACAGAAGCAGCAATTTTACCCCTAGTTTCTCGAGCCTTAGAAGAGAATTGGGAGGGGCTCTCAATCCTCTATGTGACTCCGCTTCGTGCTCTCAACCGTGATATCGATAGACGATTGAGTTCTATGCTTGAACCACTCGGATTGAGCGTTGGGTTACGGCATGGTGATACAAGTCAGAAAGAGCGGACTCGGCAATCAAAAAATCCACCAAATTTGTTGGTAACGACTCCAGAAACTGCTCAAATTATGTTGCTTGGTTCTCGATTACGACAACATCTCGCCGGCGTGAAGGCTGTTGTTCTCGACGAAATTCATGATTTGGCGGCGAGTGAACGAGGTGCTCAGTTGATGGTTGGTCTTGAGCGAATAGAAGTATTATGCGGCACACCGTTTCAGCGAATTGGCTTATCAGCGACTGTGGGGAACCCCGCTGAAGTCGCTGGATTTATGTCGAAAACAGCAACACATATTCTCGGTCCCGCACCTCGAACTACCGATGTAATTGTTCATCGTGAAATTCCGAGCCCTGAAGATGAGATTCTCTCAGTTGAGTGGTCGGTTTCAGCTTCATCCATCGCAGCTTTTCGCCGACTCGCTAATTCATTAATTGCTGATTCACCAGCCCTAGTTTTCGTCAATTCACGCTCAACAGCAGAAACTGTTGCTCAACGACTGAGCGCAATCGCTCCCGAAATTAAATTGGGAGTTCACCATGGAAGTTTGGCTGCAGAAACTCGTCGAATTATGGAAAATCGCCTTCGTGAAGGCGATATGCACGGAATGATTTGTACGAGCAGCCTCGAACTTGGAATAGATATTGGTTCAATTCGGCGTGTTCATCAATTGCAGAGTCCTCGCGCCGTCGACCGATTATTACAACGAATGGGACGTGCAGAACATCACCTCGGTGGAACTGGCCGAGGAGAAATTCTTGCTTGGGAAGTAGATGGAATCTCAGAGTGTAGTGTCATTGCACGTCGTGCAATGGCTGGTGAATTAGAAGGCGTAGAATGGCGCACAGACCCAGGTATTGTTGCTGCTAATCAATTCATTCAAATGGCTATTGAAAGAAGCGTAGTGCCTCTGAAATCTGCAACCGAAATTATTCAAAATTGCACGATTTTTCATGAATGGAATCATGATTCAACCCTCGCAATTTTGCACGTCCTCAACGATCGCTGGATGATTCGTCTAATCGAAAAACCGGCCGATTCTGACGTGATGACTTGGCCGGCAAAATTGTGGCGTGAATTAGCATCACGTGCAAAAGGCGATATTCCACCAGAACGACCACCTTGGGACGAAGAACAGAAAGAATCCGACACCCAAAAATGGCGAGCAACAATGGTCAAAGTTTTGCCTGAATCTCTCAAAAATGGTTGGTTCTCTCCTGCTGGGCGTTCAAGCAGAAACCGTGTTGAACACATCTCAATGATACCTGACGACATATCATATCGAGTCCGAGATGCGGTGACTAGAACCGTTCTCGGCTCGGTTGACGAAGCCTTTGTCCTGACTCTAAACAATGATGCCAGTGACGATTCTCTCGGCCGAGCACGACGTTTCGTAATGGCCGGTAGGACTTGGCAAATCGTCGATGCTGATCCGGACAAAGAAGAACTTCTAGTCGCTCCGATTCAAGAGACTGGAGAGGCACCGGTATGGTCGGGAGAATTGCCACCGGTGCCGAAAGAAATTGCCAAAGAAGTGGGAATAATGCGCCGAAGTGCAGCGATTGCGATGGGTGCGATGGAAGCTGATGATGCTGTTGTCGATTTTGATGAATATCCATTATCTGAATCGGCCAGAGACATGTTAATGACAACAATCGCTGAGCATTTGGACACAACTGGAAACCTACCCAGTGACCGCTTAATTACCATCGAAGATCGGCATGGTACAATCGTCTTGAACACCTGTGCCGGTTCAAAAATCAATGAAACATTAGCCCATTTAATCCAAGCTTTGGGCTCACTAAAAGAAGGTAAAATGGGACGAGCCGTTATCGATCCGTACCGAATCGCATTTCAAATCCCAGGAACTACTTCGGCTGATGTCATCAAATGGCTCAATGAAACACCGCCTATCGCCATCCCCTCGCTCCTCCGTATGACCATCCCCAATGGCAGAGCAGTTCGATGGAGGGTCGTGCAAGTTGCAAGAAAAATGGGTGTATTGAAGAAAGGTGTGGACCCACGCAGAGTAAATATTCAGGGATTGATGAAACGCTGGCGAGGAACTCCTGTTATCGAGGAAGCTCTCGATAAATTATTTCATGAACGAATGGATATTGATGGAACTGTCGATCTGATTAAAGATATCCAAGATGAGAATATCGAATTGATTAATACTGCACCAGGACCACTCGGCCTATCTCCAAAAAGTGAGCGCGATCTTTTACTTCCATCTTGGTCGGACAAAGAATTGCGCGAGCATCTTGAAGTGCGTTTGTTGAACGAGAGAGCTGTCCTCATCTGCCTAAATTGTGGAAATAAAAAGCGTCGAAGAGTTGAGCTATTTTCCGAAAAAATTGAAGCTTGCACGACATGTTCTGGAACTATGCAAGCCTGTTCTCCAGAAAGAATGGAAACAATGCTTGCAGATTGGGTTGCGAGCAAGGATCCTAAAATCGCTGGAAAAATGCAGAAAAATGCTGAGCTTGTTCGCACTCATGGCAAAGAGGCAATCATCTGTTTGATGGGACGTGGAATTGCCGAAGAGACAGCGACGCGTGTGCTCCGTGGACACGTCGCTGGAGAGAGAGTGAAATTACTGAGATCGATTCATCTCGCCGAACTCAAGTATGCTAGCACTCGACGATATTGGAGTTGAGGTAACAGTAAGCGATATGGTCATCCGACCGTTGGCGTAATTCATGTTAATCGGATTGACCGGTAGAAATGCATCTGGAAAATCGACAATTGTCGCTTGGTTTTCAGAGAAAGGATTGCGAACAGTATCCTGCTCTGATTCGATTAGAGCTTGGCTCGCCAAACAAGATATCGAACAAACTCGGGATGCTCTTATCGAAGGTGGTCGAGAATTACGCCGTCAAGGTGGCCCTGGAATTCTCGCAGAATTATTGCTAAAAAGTCTCGATGGCGAAGACGCGGTGATCGATTCGATTCGCACGCCTGGAGAGGTAGAGGCTCTTCGCCAGCGCAGTGATTTCACTCTCATTGAAGTCGTTTCGAATATGGAGGCGCGATGGCAGCGCTCACAGAAGAGGGCTAGAGCCGGCGACCCACTTGATAGGGTAACTTTCGAGCGACAAGAAAAAGCTGAAGAAATCGCTAAAGATGATGCTGGTCAAGCCCTTAATGCGACTGCAGAATTAGCTGATATTGTTCTAAATAATAGCGGTTCAATCGAGGAATTGAATAATAATTTAGATGAACTATTCATTATTCTTAACATGACTTAATCATTGATGAAAATAATTCGCTTTGATTCTCGGCAAATGAATCTGTAACATTCAAGCGGTACGAACATGTACGCCCGCTTCCTTCATCATCCCGGTAGCGATTTCGAAATCTTCAGCCCAACGCTCTGGTATCTCGATATTGTCAGGATAGACGACCTCTTTGATTCCGGCTTGAATTAGTGAACGCGCGCAGCGTGAGCAAGGAGGCCAGGTGACATATGCAATTCCACCTTTCAGTGACAAACCAATTCGAGCAGCATGCATAATTGCATTTTCTTCCGCATGACAAATCATTGGATATTTTTGGCTACGATCATTTAGTCTCTCTAAAGAATCATCAATTCCACGTGGAAATCCATTGAATCCTGTTGAACGAATCTCACGGTCTTCACCGACAACAACGCAGCCAACCTTCGTCGACGGATCTTTTGACCAGTCAGAGATATGCAATGCGAGAGCAATAAATCTCTTATCCCACTTATCACTCATCGTAATTCCTCAGGGTTGCCCTCCAGGCGGGTCGTTATCTCTATTTGCCTCGGTACGAGTTGAATCATAACCCTCCCATGCTTTCGGATTTGAATAACAATCAGGGTCATCTCGGTCGGCTTGACCGCCTCCATCGTTGTCGATTCCATCGCCACAATTGCCGAGTGCATCACCTTTTTTTGGTGAAAGGAAACCATCAGCTCCACCTCCTGTAACCAAAACCAAAAGAACGCCCGAAAGAACCAAAGTAAGTGCGACTAAGATTACTTTCGAACTCGTGTCTTTCGACTCAACTACGACTTTCACCTCGACCTTATCGCTCTCCTTGGCAGACATCTGTAACACATCGAGCAGGGTCATCCTTATTGATTCTCAGTGAACTGTAAGTTCGTTCCAAAGGTCGAGTTTTGATCTTTTTACAACAAATTTCAAAATATCTCCAACCAAATATACGCTTCCCAAAACGAGTACTTTAGTTTGTCGTTTTGCTGCTAAATTTGCTGCCATCTCGACGGCGAGTCCGGGTTCTTTTTCGATAGAGTATGACTCGCCAAAATCTGCAGGAAAAATATCTCGTAAATCTTCTGCAGGTACTGCAGGATTTCGACCACTGGTAGGTTCAGTGAAAAAAACATGAGAAAATCTCGATTCAAAATTTTGAGGATTCGGCAAATCTCCAAGAGCGGTTAGCAAATTTGCTTTTTGGCTCATGCCGAGAACTAATACCTGCTTATGTTGAGAATTTTCAGAATTAGTGCGTGAGGCTAATTCAGCATTGATACTCTCTAAATTGTGTGCTGCACTAATTGCTACTTCTGCATCAAACCAATTCGGTGGCCAATTTGAAGAGCGCCCCGGCCAAATTGCATTCTGTTGCAGATTTTTCCAACCAAAAGAGTGAGCTATTTTTTGTGAAAGTTCGTTCCATATTTCCCAAGGTGACAAGTTGGCTGCTGGGCTATGTAACCAAAGGTCATCACCAGCATATTCTGCGAATACAGCGAGAACTGATTCACCCTCAGGATCCAATGCGATTAGCGGTACACCATCTCGATGAATCGCTGCCTTCTCGGCGGCAATCTCTGCTAATGAATCGCCGAGAAATTCTGTATGATCCAACGAAATTGTCGTAATTACGGTAAGATCAGCATCGACCAATCGTGTTGCATCGAGTCGCCCACCGAGACCTGTTTCGATAACCGCCCGCTCGACTCCAGCTTCAGCGAAAGCAAGCATTGCAACAATGAATGTCGCCTCGTAATATGTCGGGCTACAGGATGGTATTACTTCTGAAGCCGACTTGACCTGAGTAAGATATTCATCGAATTTCTCAGTTGAAATCGGTTGACCATCAATTCGGGCACGCTCTTCGACTATTACCAAATGCGGCGTCGAAAACAAACCTACTCGCAAACCATTCGCCGTCGCCAGTGCCGATAATTGTACACACAGTGAGCCTTTTCCGTTAGTTCCAGCAACGTGAATTGAAGGGAAATTTAGGTGAGGATTATCAAGTCGCTGCAATAAAAGTTCACAGTTTTCAAGCCCTAATTTGACACCTGCAAATTTCCTTTCTTCAAGCCATTCTCTGACACTCATACCTGTCCTACTCCGCGTCCCGTGTAGAAGCGGCCACGGGTCAAGGTGATATGGTCTTTGAACTTCGTAAGACATCGTGGAGAAAGTGAGTGAGATTAAGGAAGCCATGCTCGAGCAATGGCAGTCGATGGCGGGAATGGCCGGTATGTTCCTGACTACAATCTTCATCGGCATGTCGATTCAACCTCTATACAATATCGATGAAGTACGAGCCTTTGGTTCTGAAGGTGCAACGAAAAGCAGCTATATTTTCCTTGAATTAGCATTGATTGGAGTCTTTACAATCGTCATTATTTGGCTCGCAAGACGAGGTTTGGAGGCTTTCATCAAAGGTTTCATCATGCTCTCATTATTCTTTTCATTATTCTATGTCGTTTTCCCATATATCTCGATTATACCTTGCTTGCTCGGCGCTTGTTCAACATCTGTTATCCTACCATTTGCATTATTGGTCAGCGCTGTTTTAATGATCGTTCTCTGGCGATATCCAGAATGGTATATCGTCAATTTAGTTGGGGTTTTGGTTGGAGCCGGCGTGATAACAATGATTGGAGTTAGTTTCGTTCCAGTACTGATTATTTTATTCATGATTCTTGCTGCAATCTACGACCATTGGGCAGTCAATGGAAGTAAGCATATGCTTGAATTAGCAGATACGATGATTAATCTAAAATTACCGATATTGCTTGTTGCACCTAAAGAAAAAGGCTATTCTTTCCTCGACGAAGAAAGCGATATTATGCAAGCAGAAATAATGGACCCGACCGAAGAAAATTGGCAAGAACCTGCCCCAGACGTCAAAATTCCAAAGAGAGCGAAAGGGCGAGATGCGCTTTTCATGGGTTTGGGAGACGTGATTTTTCCAGGAATGTTGGTGATTTCGACTATGTCATTCCTGCCAAATTGGGGCACTGAAATTCACACTTTATTCGGAACGATTTACCTCGCACCTCTAATAGTCGCTCTAGGTACATTAATCGGGGGATTGGTTGGATATTTCGCATTGATGACTCAGGTCGCGCTCGGTAAACCACAAGCCGGTTTACCATTATTGAACGGTGGATCTATTCTCGGTTACCTAATCAGTGGTATTTATGCAGTCGGCCTACCAGAGTTATGGCAAAATATCACGCTTTTCTGAGTAGAATAACCCGATTCATTGAAGGATGGTTGACCAGCCCAAAGGGCTGGTAGATATGCTTGACATCATGATGTTCCGCCAAAATGCGGACATAATTCGTGCAGATCACGATAAGCGTGAGATATCTCATGACAACATAGATTCGGTTCTTCGCCTCGATGAAGAGTGGCGACAAGCACGTTACGATACTGACCAACTTCGCAAGGCACGAAACGAAGCTGCTAGAGGTATTGCAGCAGCCAAAAAATCTGGTGATAAATCGGCTGCTGAAGCGATAATGGCTGAAGTGAAAAACATCGGAGCGCAAATCGATGTGTTAACAAAAAAAACAGAAGATTGTCTAGCCGAGCGTGATGCAATTCGAATGCGCGTTCCAAATATTTTGCACGAATCAGTTCCAGTTGGAGAAGATGATCAAAAGAATACGCTTCATAGCCTTCACGGCGAAAAGGTCGAACTCGGATTTGAGCCGAAAGTACACAATGATTTGGTCGAAGGAAATGGTTGGGTTGACCTCTCGCGAGCAGCAAAAATCACCGGATCTCGATTCTACTTCTTACAAGGTGATCTTGCACGAATGGAAATGGCGTTGCAACAATACGCGGCAAACTTCCTAATCGCACGTGATTACACGCTCGTCCAACCCCCATTAATGATGAATAGGGAAGCATACGAAGGCGTCACCGATTTAGCAGATTTTGAAACTGTAATGTACGGGGTCGAGCCTGATAAATTCTATCTCATTGCAACTAGCGAACACCCACTCACTGCGATGAGAATGGATGAAATCATCGAGCCTGCAGAACTGCCGATAAAACAGGTTGGAATCTCTCCTTGTTTCCGCAGAGAAGTTGGGGCGCATGGGCTATCTGATAGAGGAATTTGGCGAGTTCACCAATTTACAAAGATTGAGCAGATTATTATTTGCAAACCAGAAGAATCGTGGCAACATCATGAAGATTTGTTTCAAAACGCTGTCGACCTTTGGGATAGCCTAGGTTTGCACTACCGGGTTGTCAATATCTGTACCGGAGATATGGGAAGTGTGGCTGCCAAAAAATACGACCTCGAAGCTTGGCTGCCTGGAGTTGGCGAATACAAAGAGGTCGTCTCTTGCTCAAATTGCACCGATTATCAAGCGAATCGGCTTCGAATGCGCTACCGAACCGCAGAAGGAAATGAAGCGGTTCACACGCTGAATTCGACCGCAATAGCAACCAGCCGAACGCTTGTAGCCATCATTGAGCAGAATCAATTAGAAGATGGACGAGTAAAAATTCCCGATGTGCTTCAGCCATACATGGGTGGTCAAGAAATTCTAGAGCCGTTAGCTTAGGTTGGTAAGTTCTCCAACGAACATTCACAAGTAGATGCTAGGCTCGACCACGTAGTGGTCGCAATGGTCGGATACAATTTTCAGGAGAAAATTGAATGAGTCTTGGACTTCCGTTATGGGATCCTGGCCGACCAGGTCACGAATTACTTGAAATTCTCAAAGAAGAGATTCGAACCAAGGGTGATCCAGATGCTGCTCGTATTCGTGAGATCGCAGAATTGACGGGAACGACGGCTGCAAAAGTTCGTGGTGTAATTGGATATTATGCTGAATTGAAGCCAACAGATGCGACCGTTCGAGTCTGCATAGGTGAATCCTGCAGGGCACAAGGTGCAGACTCGGTGATTTCAAAATTAGAATCTGATGGCGAGACTGTCGGTCATCTTCACTGCGCCGGACTCTGTGCAAATGGGCCCGCAGTGATTCGTTCTGACGAACCGATTGTAGCACTTTCTCAGGCCGGTTCAGGATTGCAATTTCACCTCAGTCTCGATAGTATGAGTTTGTCTTACGGGGCAGAAGATATTGCGGCTGCAATTATTGAAAACGCACCAACTGATGCTGCACTGATACGGACCGGCAGCCGTGGATTATTTCATCTCGAACCAATTCTAGAAATAGAAATTGAAGGTAAACGCATTGGTTTTGGGCCATTGGTCTCAACAGACGTCTCCTCAGTAATTTCTGCAATTGAACGTGGTGAAAGTGATTCTCATCCGAAATTTTTCGGTGCCATCGAATCACTTCCAGAATTTGCTAGCCAAACTCGACTGGCGATGTCGAGAATGGGAGTTTGTGATCCTCTCAACCTAGATTCAATGAAACAGAACGGAGCTTATGTTGGCCTCGATGCCGCCCGACGAGGTGGAGCCGAATTCGTTCTTTCTGAGCTGAAAAATGCTGGACTTCGAGGCCGCGGTGGCGCTGGCTTCCCAACCCACTTCAAATGGTCTGCAGCCGCCACCGAAGAATCCGCAGTCAAGCATGTGGTGGCCAATGCGGACGAGGGAGATGCGGGGACATTTATCGATCGGATGATTATGGAAGGCGATCCTCATGCGTTGATTGAAGGGATGTTGATTTGTGCTGAAACTATCGGTGCAAATCAGGGCTGGATTTACCTAAGAAGCGAATATCCAGAAGCAAAGTTAATCATGCAATCAGCAATCAATTCGGCAAGAAATGCTGGATATCTTGGAGAAAATACAGGATTTGACATCACAATCGCAAATGGCGCCGGCTCCTATGTTTGTGGTGAAGAAACCGCCTTACTCGAAAGTCTGGAAGGAAGACGAGGAGAGGTTCGAGCTCGCCCACCCTACCCAACAACCTCTGGTTTATTCGGCAAACCGACCATTGTCAATAATGTCCTAACATTCGCGCTGGCAGCTGCTGTTTTGCGTGAAGGATCTGAGAAAATCTCAGCGCTTGGAACTGATTCCAGTCGTGGAACAGTAGTAGCCCAAATCGTTGGAAATCTCGAACGACCTGCCTGTGTCGAAGTTCCATTTGGAGGAACAATCGGTGAGTTATTTACTAATTATTCGAGCCTTGAAGGTGTAACTGCGATGCAGATTGGTGGGCCATTAGGTTCGGTATTCAAGGCCGATGAATTGAATGAAATCGAGTTGTCTTTCGAAGGCCTTGCCAATGCAGGTGGATTGCTCGGTCACGGTGGCTTTGTCGCATATGGCGAGGACTTCGATGCTCATACTGAAGTCGTTGGATGGATGAAATTCTTCCGCGATGAAAGTTGTGGAAAATGCACACCGTGTCGAATTGGAACTCAGCGAGCGTTGGAATTGTTGCAGCGTCTTGGTAGTGATACTGAGCGTGAGAGTGACCGCTCGCTACTTATCGATCTCGATGATATCATGACTTCGACTTCTTTGTGTGCACTAGGTGGATTAGCAATGAATCCAGTTCGCTCAACAATCGCTCGATGGCCTGAGGCCTTCGGTGGTTCATTGGCTGTAGGTGATAATCAATGATGGAGCAGTCAATCGATTCAATCATTATGAAAATCAATGGCCAACAGGTGTCGGGTAAATCTGGGCAAACGATTATGCAAGTTGCCAGAGATAATGACATCTCTATTCCAAGTTTGTGCGATTCACCTCATCTAGATGCTTTCGGATCCTGCCGCATGTGCATCGTAGAAGTCGACGGTATGCAAGGAACTCCCTCGTCATGTACAACCCTCGCGAGCGAGGGAATGGAAATTGAAACGGGAAGTGAGCGCCTGTGGGATCTACGCAAGGGAATTACTGAATTGTACGTTAGTGAGCATCCACTCGATTGTCTGACCTGTACAGCGAATGGTGATTGCGAACTGCAAGATGTTGCTGCTGAAGTTGGTCTGCGTGAAGTTCGCTACGATAATACTCCTGCAAATATTGGAATGCCAATCGATTTCTCAAACCCGTTCTTCTCTTTCGATGCCAGTAAATGCATCGTTTGTTCAAGATGTGTCCGCGCGTGTGATGATGTTCAGGTAACTCATGCGCTTTCTATTGACGGTCGCGGATTTGATTCGCGAATTATTGCAGGCGCTGATGAAACCTTTATGGAATCAGATTGTGTTTCATGCGGTGCTTGTGTCAACGAATGTCCGGTTGGAGCATTAGAAGATACAGTTGAGCGGGCAGCCGGAGTACCCGATAATTGGGTTCGCACAACCTGCGCTTTTTGCGGGGTTGGTTGCCAATTCGATGTAGGTGTGAAAGGTGGCAAATTGGTGACGATGCAACCAGCTGCTGATTCACCTGTGAATCAAGGTCATGCATGTGTCAAAGGCCGCTTTGCCTCCGCTTATGTTCACCACGAAGACCGATTAACTGTGCCGCTGTTGCGCGAATCTATCGAGGATGAATTCCGCGAGGTTAGTTGGGATGAAGCCTACCAATTCATCGCCGATGGCTGGACAAAAATCAAGGCTGAATCAGGCCCTGATGCAATTGGTGCAATCACATCTTCTCGTTCTACAAACGAATTGAACTACCTCGGTGCTAAATTGATGCGGGCGGTAATCGGAACGAATAATGTCGATAATTGCGCTCGCGTCTGTCACTCAGCGACAGTCAAAGGAATGATGACTGTTTTTGGTGCTGGCGCGGGAACCAACAGTTTGGAAGATATCGATGTCACTGACCTATTATTGGCATCTGGTTGCAATCCAATTCATGGTCATCCGGTCACTGGTTCACGAATCAAACGAGCAAGAAAACGCGGCATGAAGATGATTGTTGCGGATCCAAAGAAAACTCTACTCGCAAAAATGTCAGATATCCATCTTCAATTACGACCAGGAACTAATGTCGCTCTCTATCAAGGACTTTCTCATATCATTATTCGAGATGGTCTTGAAGCAGGTGAAGATTGGATGAATACTCGTACAGAAAATCTCAAACCGTACAAGGAAATGTGTGCGAGAATGACTCCAGACATTTGTTCAACACTAACTGGAATCCCAGTTGATACTCTTGAAGCAGCCGCGAAGATGTATGCTACTTCCAGTGCGGCAATGTCAGTTCATGGCCTTGGGATGACTGAACATAGCCATGGTTCAGAAGGCGTGATGGCTCTCTCAAGCCTTGCTCTTCTGACTGGAAATGTAGGCAGGCCAGGAACCGGAATCAATCCACTACGAGGCCAAAATAATGTCCAGGGTTCTTGCGATATGGGTGCTTTACCAAATGTTTACACAAATTACCAAGCGGTTGATAATGAAGAAAACCGATCAGCATTCTCTGAGGTTTGGAAGGTCGAAGCTCCTGCAAAGGCAGGCCTGACCTATCCGGAGATGTTGCAAACTGTTGGTGACCAAGATGGAGTCCGCTCACTTTACATGATTGGCTCAGATATCGCCCATACCGACCCTGATAGTGATGCGGTTAAACGGGCGATGGCAAACCTCGATTTACTGATTGTTCAGGACATATTCTTCTGTGAATCCGCTAAGTTCGCACACGTTGTTCTGCCTGCTGCATCTTTCCTCGAAAGCGATGGAACATATACTAATGGTGAGAGGCGAATTCAGAGAATTCGCAAAGCTATCGATTCCCCAGGAATTGCCAAAGAAGATTGGATAATTGTTGCTGAACTAGCTAAGAAAATGGGACATGATATCCTTGCTGGACCAACACCATCTGATGTTTGGGATGAATTGGCAGGGCTAACTCCAAATTTCAAAGGAATCAATTACACTAGACTTGAAACACCACAAGCGGTTCAATGGCCATCACCTACTGAAGATCATCCAGGTACAACAGTGATGCATCAAGAGAAATTCAGTCGTGGGCTCGGCAACTTTGCAGCACCTGAGTTTTCCGAGCCAAACGAGCAAGCATCTGATGATTATCCATTCATTCTCGTCACCGGAAGAAATCTGTTCCATTACAATGCTGGAACCCAAACCCGTCGTTCAGATTTGGTTAAATTCAGAGATACCGATTATCTTGAAATCCACATCAAGGATGCGAGGCGACTAGGAATAAATGATGGTGACGAAGTCTGGTTATCAAGCCCGAGAAACCGCATCAAAATGGCTGCAAAAGTAGGGGATACGGTCAGAATTGGCAACCTATTCACAACTTTCCACTTCCCAGAAGTTGGAGTGAATAGCGTTCTATCAGCTTCAGCCGATGGATACACACATTGTCCTGAATACAAAGTTCAAGCTGTATCCATCGAAAAAGTCTGAATATTCTTAAGAATCAGAACTTTGCCTTTTTGAAATTGTTCTTTTTGTCATGATTACTATAATTACAACGGCAAATATCCCCGCGACGAGAGGAGCCAATAAAGCGACAATAGTCAATGCAACGCTCGCAACATTTTCACTGGTTGCAACCAATGAATTTGCATAACCTAAAGTGAAAGTTGAACTCAATCCCCGAGTAGTAACTGTTGCCCCCTGGATTGTAGCGGATGCGCCACCACCAGCAATAATTGCAATTGCCCATTGAACTGCCGGATCACTACCTTCCATCACAATCGCTGTCATACTAATTCCAGCAATTATCGCTGCAGGACTAGCAATTGTATCGAGCAAACTATCGACCCATGGCACATAAAATGCAGCAAATTCTGCTATGCTCGCAACTCCGAGAATGATAATTGCAGGAGTAGTTTCAAAAAATTCAAAACTAGTTCCAACCAAGTCCACTTCTACAAAATCAGCTCTGATAGCCAAAGAAAGAAGGAAAGGTGGTAAAAATACTCTAAATCCTGAAGCTGCTGCAAGGCTTATTCCCATTAACGCTGCAAGTATAACGCCGGCTTCGTCCATGATATTCTCATTCTATCTTGGTTTTTGAATCCGATGCCGGCACAAGTCAAATATCGATACATAACTCTATGGTAATTTTGTCAATATCAAAGAGAAAAATGCCACAATATCCGCATTCAGTTATTGATAGGTCAAAACTCATCCCCAATAATGCTGGTTTTCCTCGCCGGAGGGATGAAAGCAACATACCAATTCGCAGAGTCGTGGATAGAGAATTGATGTTAATTCCTATGTTCGCTATGGTTTGCTTGACATTTGTTGTAGGAGCAACGATGAGATACCGACGAGAAAAAGTTGTGAAAGAGGGATTTAATTGGCGATATTACAAAACTTTCGAAGGTGAGTTGCCACCTCGTGAATCTCTACAAACTGATCTGCACTTCATCAACCTCTTTGAAATTCCAGTATTATTCTATGCTGCTTGTTTGACAACGATGATTCTCGACTCCGTCGACCAAATCGGTTTGGTCTTAGCAGGATTATTCGTAATTGGCCGTTTCGTTCATGCCCAAATCGCCCTCACTCACAATAGAATGTTAATTCGTTCAAGAGTATATGTCCTCACGTCGCTAATTCTTTTCGGATTTTGGTGTTGGATATTCGCCGCTTCATTCTTGCTTTGAGGAATTTAAATGAAAGTTGGAGTAATCGGTGCTGGCATCATCGGTTGTGCTATCGCTTGGGAATTACGAAAACGTGGAGCAGAGGTAACCGTTTTCGAAAAATTAGGCGATGCGGGACACGGCTCAACTTCGGCTTCTTGTGGAATTATTCGCCGATGTTATAGTCAAACCAGCATGATCAAACTCTCAAACGAAGCATCAGAAATTTGGGCAGAATGGGAAAATTGGCTCGGCCCGATTGAAGGTTCACTCGCCCGTTTTGAAAGACCTGGAATGTTACTAATCCCATCAAATGTTGATGAAGGGTTTCTACAAGTCATCGAGGAAATGAAAAATTCTCGAGTAAAGGCAGAATTTCTCGACAAAAATGCCATCAATGAAAAATTTCCATTTCTAAATACAGATGCTTTTTTCCCGCCAAAACCAGTTGATGATGACTCATTTTTCAATGAAACTGGTGTTCTTCAAGGCGGTGTTTGGGAACAGGATGCTGGTTATGTCGTCTCGCCAGGATTGGCAAATACAAACCTCAAATTAGCTGCTCAGCGAGACGGAGTTGAGTTTCTTTTCAATACAGAAGTTTGCAAAATTGAGCATGACGGAGGGGCGCCTTATTCGATTGTAACCAATGATGGACAAACTCACCAATTCGATGTCATGGTCAATGCGGCAGGGCCGTGGTCGAGCAAAATAAACCAGTTAGCAGGCGTGGAATTACCATTAGAAAATCGAGCATTGAGAAGGGAGGTTCACGCGGTGAAAAATCCAGTATTCGGCCAGCATGATATGCCTGTTGTTGGCGATTTGGATTCGGGCACGTACTTCCGTCCAGAAACCGGAGGAATCGATATCATCATCGGCTCAACCGACCCAGAATGTGATGAAAAAGAATGGGTTGAGAATCCAGATGAAGTCGATATCGGCTTGACTGAAACATATTGGGAGCGTCAAGTTTTGCGAACGATGAGAAGAATTCCTAAGCTCCAGATGGGCAAGGCACGTGGTCTCGCCCATATGTACGATGTTACGCTCGCTGATTGGTATCCAACCGTTGACCGTACAGATATTGATGGATGGTATGTCGCTCTCGGAACAAGTGGTTCCTCGTTCAAAACCGCTCCAATGATTGGTGTGATGATGGCTGAGATCGTGTATGCCTGCGAGAATGGACATGACCATGACAATGATCCGGTTATTCTCGACCTTCCGAGAATCGGCTTGAGTCTCGATACGAGTTTTCTCTCGAGATTACGCTCTGCCAATGCAACTACTGGAACCGTCTTTGGTTGATTCAAAGGGTACCGATATTGATGTATATTCAAGAAGGGATACCCTAGTTTATGCATACGTAATACAGGGGTACGGAAGTAGAAGAATAGAATTACACTTTCTCTTGTTTTCTCTCTTCTTCATAGGCATCAGCAACCTTGCCAGCCGTACGAAGAAACTTCTTTTTCAAACCATCGAAGTTAAGATATATTATCCCACCAACTGTCAAGAAAAAGCCTCCAACTATTGTAAAAATACCTCCAATGTAGAGTCCAACTCTAGGCTCGGTATCCTCAAAGGTTGCAAATCCAGTTTGTACCATGATAATCCCAGCAATGAGTACAAGTATTCCAGATATTACCAATAATAATGGGATGATTTTTCTTTTCGTTGTTTTTGTCATTCTATCTTCCTCGATATTTCTCAACTGACTCTGATTCTACTTATAGATATTATCGAGATTAATCATATTCGATCTAGGTAAGAAACATATTGATGGATATGTAACAGACTAACCGTTGTACATAAGACTGTCAACTACGCTACCCTCTGCGATTGAAAGATAGGATTATTAAGCACCATCTTCAACCAGAAAATGTGACCGAAGACAAACTGAAAACCACCTCCAAGAATCCACGATTTCTCTACATAATGGTGCTGAGCAACGACGGCGACGACGTGAATATTCGCATCCCACTAATCCTTGTTAAATTGTTAATGAAATTCCATCACTTCATCCCCAATAGTGCTAGGAAAGCCATGGAGGACGAGGGCTTCGATCTAAACCGATTCATAGACGAAGTCCCTACGGAGGAGTTGTTGGAAGCTATCAAGGAATTCGACGTGAACATCGTCAGCAGTGACGGCGACACTGTCAGAGTGTTCTGCGAGTGAATTACAGAATCCCATCGTCAGTACCCACTGAAACACGATGATATCCTTCTGCCGGGCATAATTTCATGATGGGGGGGGTAAATGAAGTCGCTGTGGGAGTGCGACAGTGTGCGGCCGACGGCTGCAATGCGATTGAATTTAGAACCACAGGGTGGTGTCACAGACACAAGGACTTGCATGAACCTCTGCCACCTGTCGATTCGTGGTGGACAGATCAGGTCGAGGAAGTGCAAGAGGATGAGTTTGCCCCCACTGCCCACTTCTCTCAGACCGAGAAGAGTTTGGCCTTCACTGACGAGAGTAACGACATTAAACCAGATAATCAAGCAGAGAGGAGCAAAGTTGTTGCCCTCGTCCTGTTATTGGTTGTCGGTGGATTAGTTGCGATTGTGCTTGACCGATTTTCAGAAGCGGATGACAAAGATTCAATTCCATTAGAACTGCAACAGCAACAACAATCCTACGAACCTGAATCCACTGCTGAATTGTGGAATCACAGTTTCAATGAACCTGAGGGATGCTTTCCCTATGTGTATAGTTGGGGGTGGGATTATGTTGGGTATTTTTCATTTGAATGGGATATTGACCTAAGCTGCGCAATCCTATCAGATTTGACCGTGGCACTGAGTCTTGTTGACAGCGATTCAGGAGTCGAATACTCGGGGAGTTTGACTTACTCCACTTACTACGACGACTGGGATACCAAGTCACTTACTCTAAGTGACATTCCAGATGGGAGTTACTGGTTGTATTGCAACGCACAGATTATACCGCCTGCGTATGAGAACTGGGGTTCTTTGGAGAATCAGTACGTGCATGAAGTTGTACGAGTTTACGTGGTTCTGAATAACTAGTGGGGCTAGTGGGCCGAATCAGTCCCTAGCCTCTCGAGCGCTAGAGAAATGGGTTATTCACCGAGTTCAACGAGTGTTGCACCCATATCTACTCGGTCACCCGCCTCAAAATTCACCACAATCACTTCGCCAGCTTTTGGAGCTAAAATTCGATGTTCCATTTTCATCGCTTCCATCACCAGTAGCGTTTGCCCCTCGCGAACGCGCTGACCCTGTTTGACTTGAACTTCTAGAATCGTCCCTGGCATCGGTGCGGTAAGTCCGCCCTCACCAGCATCCGAATCTTTACTGCCAGCTTCATGCATATTGACGACATTGATGCGGCCATCGTAGTGAATCCACCATTGGTCACCAACGCGTGTTGCATAGGTATATTGTATGGTTCCATTGTGTTCAACTATGAGGCGACGAGAATTTTTATCTTTAGTGATTGTAATTTTCGAAATTATTTTCTCAGAACCATCTGCAGTGAGACGATTGAGAGTATATTTACCATCGCTATCAACAAGTGTGGGACTGTATTTCTTAGCAGATTCTCCAATGCTCCATTCCATCATATCACCTCAGGGAAAGGACCTCGTCAGGGTTCTGAAAGGATCACCGGCATGGCCGGTGTGTTCATCGAAATCGGCTACGGATGCACTTCCTGTGGCATTACGGTCAAGACCGAATCGACTTGCCGCGGCTGCGATTGCGACAAGAATTGCATCTTCGGGCTTCGGCTCTGAGAATGTACTCAAAGAAGTCGAATCTAGATAATCTGTGGTGACTTCACCATTTACGAAAGCAGGCTCAGCAGCAACTTGTCTGAGAAATCCTACATTTGTCGTAACTCCCAGAGCAACGAAATCTGAAAGTGCAGTATCTAATCTTCGAAGTGCTGCTTTTCTACTCGGTGCGTGAACAATTAATTTTGCAAGCATCGGGTCGAAATCAACCGTTACCTCATCACCTTCTCTGAATCCTGAATCGAAGCGTACTCCAGGTGTTAATGGTGGTCGCCACATTGCCAATTTCCCTATCGCTGGAAGGAAACCTTTGCTAGCATCTTCAGCATAAATTCTCGCTTCTATCGCATGGCCGAATAAGCCGACCTCATCTTGTTGAATTGCTAATTTTATTCCTGCAGCAACTTCAAATTGCTTTTGAACTAAGTCGATTCCTGTGGTTAATTCTGTAATTGGATGTTCAACTTGGAGTCGTGTATTCATTTCTAAAAAGAAAAATTCACCACGACTTGAAAGTAAAAATTCAACGGTGCCAACACCTTCGTAATCGACTGATTGTGCTGCCTGAACTGCAGCTTCACCCATCGCTGCTCGTATGAGAGGTGTTACTGCTGGAGATGGGGCTTCTTCAAGCACTTTTTGATGGCGACGCTGTAATGAACAATCTCTTTCGTTGAGATGTATTGCATTCCCATAAGAATCACATAATACCTGAATCTCAACGTGTCTAGCACCTGTCAACAATCTTTCAACATAGACGGTACCATCACCGAATGCTGCCGATGCTTCTCTTGCAGCCGCTTCATATTCAGTTCGCAGCATTCGTGGTTCGTGAACGGCTCGCATTCCTTTCCCACCACCTCCAGCACTAGCCTTGATGAGCAATGGATAACCCACTCGAGCTGCTGCTGCTGCTAAAGTGCCGAGATGATCTGCATCCTCTGAAATTGCTAATTCTTCCCCAGGGATTACCTGCACACCAGAATCTATCATACGCCGGCGAGCTGAAATTTTGTCACCCATCGTCTCAATCGATTCAGCAGGAGGTCCAATCCAAACCAATCCAGCGGCTTTGACCATCCGTGCAAAATCCGCTCTTTCAGATAGAAATCCGTATCCAGGGTGAATCGCCTGGGCACCAGAATCTTTGGCGGCTTGAATAATTGATTCTGAGTTTAGATATGTTTCACCTAATGTTTCACCGGGCAAATATACCGCTTCATCTGCCACCTCTACGTGGAGCGCTCCCTCATCTGGATCCGAATACACGGCGACTCCGCGCAGACCTGCCTCACTGGCTGCGCGTAAAACCCGAACCGCGATTTCACCGCGGTTCGCAACCAATATAGAATCGAAAGGATGAGTTGCGCCGATCATCCAATCCGGTATCATTGATTCACCTCAATTTTCGTCGTGATACCATGTAGGTTTTCGACGATCAAGGAAAGAAGAAAGACCTTCTTGACCTTCGTTTGAACCTCGCATTTCACTAGTTTTATCCAGAGTCCAAAGGCGTAACTCTTCATCGGTCCCCTCAAATCTATCAAATTTCAAAGTCAGTTTCTTCGCTTCATAAACAGCGCTTGGACCGGTTGTTAGGACTGTTGAGATGGCTTCTTCAACCATAGTTGTCGCTTCTGCTGGTGAGTCGGCAACCTGGTCTATCATGCCGATATTCAATGCTTCAGTAGCATCAAATTGGCCGGCGAGCATAGCGAGTCGACGGAATTGAGCACTGCCGACTCGACGGTAAACATAGGGACCAATTACAGCAGGCAAAATTCCCAATTTTCCTTCAGACAATGCAATTCGTGTACTCGGTTGACCAATTACATGGTCTGAGCAAGCGATAAGTCCGGCTCCACCACCTAGTGCGACACCTTGAACCGACGTTATTGTGAAGCATGGATGAGCCCAGAGCGAATTGAATAAATTATCTAATCGCTCTGAATCTTGCCGATTTTCTTCATCGGATTTAGCACCGGCATCACGCATCATATTGATATCAGCACCAGCACAGAAATGTTTACCCTCACCTGCGAGAGTTATCACGCGCAAAAATTCTGAACCTGCCTCATCAACCAATGTACCAAGTGAGCCGGCCGAGCGTTCTGACGACCAATTTAGAATTGAAATCAGTTCTGAAATTAATTTAGCATTCAACGCATTAAACACTTCACTGCGAGCCATTGTAATATGCCCTACAGCCCCCTCTATGCTAAAATTACAAAGTTCGCTTATCGGTAAGTTATCACTCATTTTTACACTCATATTTTCACCTACATTCGGAATACGCCGTACTTATTATCCGGCATTGGAGCGTTCAGACACGCTGAAATACACAGCCCTAGAACATCTCGAGTATCACGTGGATCTATCACGCCGTCATCCCACAATCGGGCAGTGGAATAATACGGCGACCCTTCGGTTTCATACTTCTCCAAAACAGGTCGCCGAAATTCGGCCAACTCTTCGCCCACCATTTCTGGCAATCCTTCTCTAGCCCGTTGATCTTGTTTAACAGAGGTCAAAACATCAGCAGCTTGAGGACCACCCATCACTGAAATTCGAGAATTTGGCCACATGAAAACAAATCGAGGGTCATATGCACGTCCGCACATTCCGTAATTACCTGCGCCATGAGAGCCACCGATAATTACAGTGAATTTTGGTACTGGTACGCAGGAAACGGCTGTGACTAATTTAGCTCCATCCTTAGCAATTCCACCGGATTCCGCATCACGGCCGACCATAAATCCGGTAATATTCTGCAAGAAAATTAGGGGGATTCCGCGTTGCCCACAGAGTTCAACAAAGTGCGCGCCCTTGAGAGAGGATTCTGAAAATAAGATTCCATTATTTGCGACGATTCCAACTGGATAACCGTGAATTTTAGCAAAGCCGCAGACCAATGTGTTGCCGTAGCGTTGCTTGAATTCGTGGAATCGAGAACCATCGACTAATCGAGCGATTACCTCTCTAACATCGTAAGGTGTTCTATTATCATCAGGGATTATTCCCATCAAATCTTCAATTTCGTGCGCCGGCTCTTCAACTTCACTTACATCGAGCCGATGTTTAGGATCGATATTTAGATTTTCGACCACATTGCGAATGAGTTTGAGTGCTTCTGGTTCATCTTCAGCAAAGTGGTCGGCCACACCAGATTCTCTGGTGTGCAAATCTGCTCCTCCAAGATCATCTGCTGAGACAACTTCACCAGTCGCAGATTTGACAAGAGGTGGTCCAGCGAGGAATATTGTTCCATTTCCTTTGACAATAATCGATTCATCAGACATCGCTGGGATGTAAGCACCACCAGCTGTACAACTTCCTAAAACTGCGGCGACTTGGGCAATACCTTTGCTAGAAAGAATTGCTTGATTTCGGAAAATTCTACCAAAGTGCCCCTTATCTGGGAAAACTTCGTCTTGCATCGGCAAATATGCCCCACCACTATCGACAAGATAGATGCAAGTTAGATTATTTTCATTTGCAACCTCTTGGGCGCGAATATGTTTTCTAACAGTCATTGGATAGTAAGAACCGCCCTTTATCGTCGCATCATTTGCAACGAAAAGGCATTCTTTTCCGTGAACTACCCCAATACCGGTTACTACACCTGCAGAATGGGCCCGTCCATCGTACAATTCATTCGCCGCTAAACTAGATAATTCGAGAAACGGTGTTCCAGGATCACAAATTTCTGCGATTCTCTCTCGTGGTAGCATCTTCCCGCGCGAGCGATGACGCTCGACATATTTGCCGCCTCCACCTTCTTTTACAACCGATAATCTTGCCTTCAAATCAGAGGCTAACGAAAGATTGTGTTCGCGTCTACGAGCAAAATCAGCACTCGCTTGGTCGATGCGAGTCGGCAGTCTATCCATGTTCCTCAACTCTTCAGACTGCCGACAATCCTTCAATTGAATGGATGAGTGACTAAGACACGAAGGGAAATCGAGTGTTTACTCAAACACCCAAAGCCAACCGACCAACATCACGCAGACCAGGTGCCATACCGACAACAAGGAAACAAAGACCGATGAGTAGGCGAAGGTGGCGTTGGCGATGTTCAAAATTTGCAACAGTGAAAAAGTAGCAAATTACAGCAGCTAAGAAAATTTTGATTATAGTGAAACCAGCTGTGTTTCCGAAAATCTCGATTAATTTCGCTGAAAGAACATGCTTCTCACTATATCCAAAATACTCGATTCCAATATATGTTGCAATACCATCGAGAACTTGGCCTGCTACTGCCAAGAACACCACCGGTGAAGCAATGACTGCTTTTGCTCGGAATTTTTCCATCAAATCCTTTTCTTCAGATTCGGAATTAATGTAATCTTCTTCGGTAATTCCTGGCTTTAAAATTCCGGCATCCATTCCTGCTGCGCGCAATGACATAGCAGATTCAATTCCGAATTTATGCATCTGCCAAATCAAAATTGCAGGGAAGCCGATCACAACTGCTAGCGGCCAAAGAAACAATTGTGTGACCGAAACGCTAGCTGCATATGACAGCAAAGCACCGAGAAAAATCATTGTTCCACCCAATCCAACGATGTATACTCCGCGTTGAACAAGAGTGAAATTATTCAAGGAATTACCGAGTATATTCGGCAGGAATACTGCCATTAAGCCAAAAAATGCAAGCGGTAATAATCCGATTTCACGACTGGCTGCACCTTCTTGAATCGACCATGAATAAAGTAAAAATTGTGTTAAGACAAGTAATGTGGCTGCACTATTTACACGTTCAATTTTGTCATCTTCATCAATTGAAGTTGAATGGGCAATTCGATAACTGAAGAATCCAGCCACTATCACCCAAAATGCAGTTTGGAAATGAATTCCAGGACTAACAAAATACGGAGCTAAAACGTCGTTCAACATTCGTGCGTCTTCGACAACTTCCCCTGTTGCTGCCCAAAAGACAAATGGGAATAATGCGATAATCGTCATGTCGCTTCCATCGATTCCTAACGACCTTAACCATGCAGAAAGTGCGACTACGAACATCGACAAAACCAATGCATAAACCATCGTATTGACCGTGTTATAACCAGCATCTCCTGCTGATTCGTTGAAAATTGGATTCAAAAAATTCTGATTAATTAAATCGGTTAGTGAATTTTCAATTCCGATTTCTCCAAGAGATATCCCCAAAATGAGTATTCCTAACGTCAAATAAATTAGATTGAAAGCCCAGCGCTCGTAATCGTACATCTCATCCAAGGAGTTAGACACGACCGTCCGAGTTAACAACTTGACTTAGGCGTGGCGGCTCGAAGAAAACAAATTTAGATAGTGAGAAAAAATCACTCTTCTTCGAACACGGCGCCTTCATCTTCAGCGAATTCCATTAATTCTGCAACTTCTTGTTCATTTTCTGGGTCGACTTGAGCTGATTTAAATCGACGCTCGCGCTTGCGTCGGGCGTCGGCTAAACTTGGAACAAGAGTATCGAATTTGGAGTCCTCTTCGTAGCCTTTGTCCTCAAAGGATTCGAGGCTTCTCGAACGAATCCTCTGACGTTTCCGATCTTGTTCAAGTCCGTACAAAACCGTTCCATGTTCAGATCCTTTGAGAATTCCCTCGATTGCAGGTTTGGCCAAATCTAATCCTTCTTGATCACCTATTACAATAATTGTTGAACCGTAGATTGCCATTTCTGTACCGGTTAATTCTTCGATTAATGTTCTAATGCGACCATTAGTGCCAATTAATCGACTTCGCATTCGACGGGTTTGGTTTGGTTGCCGTCCAACCCACTTACGGATATCGTACATTTGTAAGAACATCTCATCCTCGATTAATTGAATCGCCCGCTTAGGAGCTAGACCTCGACCGATTGCGTTGATTACATCGGGGATTTTCATTCGCTTAATCAGATCTGCTTCACCAATATTCCAAATCGCTGAAACATCACCTGTTTTCGAATCGATTTCAAGATCTGCACCGCAGGCTTCTTCGATCATTTTTCGGGTCGCACCACGCTTACCTATGAGCACCGCGATGCGGTCTTTTGGTATGCGAGTCAGGTGCTCCATCAGAGCGGGCGACCCGCCCACCTGTTTTAATCCCCGTCGGAGTAAGGAGTGAGGCTTGGAACCTCATCTTCCAATACACGAAGAAGACTTTCTCCTAAATCTATACTATAACCTTGTGAATTAATCCATTTGACTAGACGGGTTACATCGCGCACTAAAAATTCCTCTGAATTAGGGTGCGCGGCGACGACAGCTTGCCCTACATCAATAATCCACGGCTCACCATCATACCACAAAATATTGTATTCACTAAAATCGCCATGGACCAAATCACACGATTGCCAGCAGATTGCAAGATAATCCAGAAGGTCATCGAATACTCCTTTGGGATCATCGACAATGACATCTTTTAGGCGAGGCGCCGGTTCATCTCTATTTCCAATTAAATCCATAATCAGCACATTATTCAGAATGGCAAGTGGTCTTGGAACAGGCAATCCCACCTTCCTCATACGCTTCAAATTTCGATATTCTTTCCTTACCCATGTTTTGACTAATTCTCGATGTCTGCGTTTTAGACCACCGAATCTAGGATCTCCATCGATGTATTTTGTCAAACTTTTGAACACAGCATTTGTGGTATGAAAAATCTTCACTGCAACCGGACCATGATTTGATGTTGCATGGAAAACGTGCGCTTCTTTCCCACGCGCAATAGGATAATCAATCGTTTCAATGTCACCTTTTTCCATCAATTTGTGGAGACTCAAAAGAGTCGAGCGGTCGAAGACCGCATCGAAGACCCTTCGATCTACCCAATCATAAGTTCCTTTTCCGAGGACGCCTTGAAGGCCGTCCTCGATTTCAGAAAACATTTTTTTGAATCTAGGCTCTGAAATCCAATCGTGCTGTCGCTCACCTTTCATCGTAGCATCGAGGTCGGGTAAATCCCAATCCTCTGATTTAGACATAGATCTCACCCAAAGAAGGAGTCGATATCATCGTCATCATGTTCGAGAGATTCAGCTGCATCAACCTGTTCGGAATCCTTGGATTCCACATCGGTATTGGATTCGCTCGGAGCAACTCCAGCAATCTCTTCAATCTCTTCAGCAGCACGTGATACATCATCAGATAATCCGAAGAGATCGACAATTTCTGGTAGAACTCCTTTTCGAGAAAGGTAAAGAGATTGAGTTTTCGTATAACGCATACAAACATTCGCCTTCGCATCTTGAAAATCCCAAGGCTGAATGACAATTAAATCGCCTTCACGAACCCATTGTCGGCGGCGCATCTTTCCAGGAATTCTTGCTAATCTGCTCTCACCATCTTCACAAACTGCTCGAACTCGCCTGCCGCCAAGAATTTGGTCAGCAATCGCAAACATCTCGTTGATTTTTCGCTTCGGAAGCGGTACGCGAATCTTGTCTCCGCCACCCGATTCTAAACGAGCTAAAAGCTCTGCATCGACCTTCTCCTCACGACGTGCCACGACCCTCGGTTGAGAGTCCCCTATGTGAATGTGAGCCTTCTGACTCAGTTACCAATAAATGTCTCGACAGCATTGCTGACGATATCTAAAACTGAATCACCTAAGCTGGTAAATCCGAGAATCACAGTGAGAAGTGCACAGGCAGTAATCGCCAATCTCAAACTCGTTGCTGATTTCAGAGGATTGTTGGTTTCCGGCGCTTCGAAGAACATTACCAATCCAATTCGCAGATAGTAGAACACCGAAAGCGCCGAATTGAGAACGATTGCAATCGCTAGCCAAAAGACTGGATCGACTGTTTCCATCCATCCGATAACAGAGACTGAACCAGTGGATCCGGAAGCAACCGAAGCATTGACGATTCCATTAATCATCAAGAATTTGCTGAGGAAACCCGCAAGAGGTGGAACACCTGCTAAGGACAGCATGAAGACGAACATCGATCCAGCTATCAGAGGTTCTCTCTTACCTAAGCCGTGCAAATCTTCCAATCTGTGACTACGACCCTCAGTTTCCAATAATGAAAGTACAAGGAATGCTCCAAACTTGAATAGAACCAAAACCGCCAGATGGAAAACGATTGCAGTCAGAATCAATTTTGTTGCTGCAATAGATGCAATGCCACTGCCAATTGCAGCTAAACCTGCGAGCATATAACCGGCATGTGCAACGCTTGAGTAAGCTAACATTCTCTTCGGGTTATCACTGGTCAAAGCAGCGAGATTACCCCAGGTCATCGTGATAACCGAAATTAAAGCGATTATTATGAACCAGAATGCCTCTCCCTCAACTGGGAGAGTGATTCCGATAAGAACACGAATTATTGCAACGAATCCCATCGCTTTCGAGGCGGTTGCAAGTAAACCTGCAACCGGTGATGAGGCTCCCGAATAAGCATCGGGCGCAGCTAGATGGAATGGGGCTGCACCGACTTTGAAGCCGAAAGCGACCAACATCAATCCAACTCCAATTCCAGCCAATGGATCGATTCCATCTGTCGCTGCCCAAGCAGTGGCAAGACCGTCGAAAGATAAGTCACCATTCCAAAGGTAAAGCAATGACATTCCGTAAATTCCAATTGCAGAAGCTACTGAACCGACGATGAAATATTTCATTCCAGCTTCGCCGCCAGCAGCAGATTCCTTGTGGAATGCGACCAAAATATAAGATGAAAGAGATGCTAATTCGATACAGACGAATAGCATGAATAGATGGTTGGCCATCGCCATCAAACTCATACCAAGTCCAACCATTAACAGAATGATATGAAAATCGACTTGACGACGATTATCAATCAGCGCGTCGATTTTTCGGGAAGCCAACAATTCGGAATCCGATTCTTGCGGTGGCTTCACATTAGAACGCGCTGGAATTCTATGTGCTGCTGAAATCGTCGATAAAATCAATGCAGCCGTAAAAATCAAAAAGAACACTCGACTAAAGGAATCGACTGTAAGTGCATTTCCTACATCGCCAGTGGCAACTCTATTGGAGAAACCAAAGAAAAAGGCAAGGACTAGAGCAATCATTGTCAGTCGATTTGGCAATTTTGGATCGCTAGTAGATTTGAATCGGTTTCCACCGATCAAAATTGGCAGATGAATTTTTGTCAACGGCAAGCGAATCTTCGCATCGCCGAAGTTTGGAATCAAAATAATTCCAAGTAAACCTGCGAGCATAATAAGTTCGGGTATAATCAATTTCATCTCTTCGTTAGTAAGGAAAATCATGGATTCACCCCCTGATTTTCAAGAGCTGCGACCAAGATATCCTCAAGTAACTTGGTTGACCAATCTGACATCATATCAAAGAAAATGAATGGTAAAATTCCGAACAGAATTGTGAGTGCGCCGAGAATGAACATTCCAGTATTTTCGTGCCAAGTGACATCTGTGGGATCCTCGCCATGCAGACTTTCTGGTAAGATACCGTGATGACGGTCATTCGATTCGAAAATTGTTCGCTGCATCGAGGAAAGATAGTACATAGCAGTGATTATCAGAGTTAATGCCGGCAGGACTACCAACCAACCAAAAGTCATCCAAAATGCAATTAATATTGCGACTTCAGCGACGAAACCTGCGAGCAATGGAAGACCAAGGCTGCCCATCCAACCAAGCATCATGTGAGCTGCAAGGTAGGGTGAGTGGTGTGCGATTCCTCGCATAGAGCCTATTTCCAATGTGTGATAATGGTGCTTGAATGCACCAGCGACTGCGAACAGAAGTGGGCTGATTAATCCGTGCGCGAACATCATGAATAATGCTCCAGCGATTCCGAGTGGTTGCATGGTTGCAATTCCGAGGAAAATAAGTCCCATGTGAGAAACTGAAGAATATGCAACCATACGTTTCAAATTGGTTTGACCCACACAGACCCAGGCACCGTAAACCAAACTTGTCATTCCTAAAATTACAAGCAGTGGAATGAAAATCACCGTAGATTCTGGGAATAGTGAAACTGCGATTCGAAGGAATCCATATGCACCCATTTTCAGCATTACACCAGCAAGGAGCATTGAGCCTGCCGTCGGAGCTTGAACGTGAGCATCTGGCAACCAAGTGTGGACAGGGACCGACGGCATCTTGGTTGCAAACCCGATGAGTAGAAGCAACCAAACCATGTGTCGAAGACCTTCGGTTTCGATAAGAGTCTCTTGAGCACCCATCGCGATTAAATCGAAATGATGCCCGGTCAATGAGCCGGCAGAAGCACCGCCATCGGTACTGAAATACATCACTAAAATCCCAATTAACATTACTACGCTAGCGGTGAAAGTGTAGATGAAGAACTTCATTGATGCATATTTGCGATCATCACCGCCCCATACTAATATCAAGAAAAACATTGGAATTAAGGTCAATTCCCAGAATACGTAGAAAACGAATAAATCAAGTGCGACGAAAACTCCGAGAAGTGCCCCCTCCATAATCAAAATTAGTGGATGGAATAGATGCCCTTTCTTTGCATCCCACTCGACGAGCATTGAGAGTGGAATGAGAAGCGCTGTCAACCAAATCATCGGCAATGAAAGTGCATCAGCGCCGACAATCCATGAAACTCCAATCGATGAAATCAAAGTGGTCGGCTCATTTGTAAGAATGTAATCTCCCATTGAAATATCTAGCCAATCAATTCCACTGAAATTCTTACATGAAAGATAAGTAGCGAATGCGAACAATCCCAATGCTACACCGAAGCTGATATTTCGAGAAACTTTCTGAATACTTTCAGCATTTTTACTCGGCAAGAGTTGAGGTAAAATTAGTAATCCAAAACCAACGAAAAGTGGTGTCAAAGTCAAGACGGTCAAAGGATCTGTTCCAATCAATTACTCACCCCCAATAATAGAGCAACAATACTCAATGCACCGACTGTTGCCATGAGAATATAATCGCGCGCGCTACCGGTTGTAATTCGACGAATTTGCACAGAACCAAGAACTGAGTTCGACTCGATTTGTTTGATTATTCCATCGATTACATTTCGGTCAAACCAAGCGCATAAATCAGCAAATGGAATAACTGTTCGAGCGATTATTCCTTCGTACAAATCATCGAAATAAAGGCGATTTTGTAATGCTTCTGCAAGATCAGACTCTGCGAGAGAACTAACATCTTGAGTACCGAATTTACCTGAGAGATTTACCAACCAACCAACTATTGGTGTTGCGGTTTCTCCATCTTTCAAAGAGCCCCCATGAATTCTTGCAGCCATGATTGGGCCAACAAATAATGCTAGGAAAATCGTTACCCATCCGACCATTCGTATCTGTGAATCTTCTGGAAGGAAAGCGTGTTCTAATTGAGTAATAATCGAATCAACTACTCCATGATCACCATGCATTGCGAGGTGAGTGGATTCATTCGATAGGAAATCGATGACCCCATAAAGCGCTAAGGCGAAACCCCCAATCGCTGTAATCAAAGTTAGAATCAGTAATGGCTCCTTAATCCAAGGAGTATTTTCGTAAACGTAGTCTACAACCTCATTCTTCGGTTTACCGGCAAATGTCATGAACCACATTCGAGACATATAGAATCCAGTCATTCCAGCGGTTGCTAGAATCAGAATGGCTGGAACCAGCATTGCTGATTCACCATGAAAATACGCAGCCCAAGTCTCAGCGATTATTCCTTCCTTCGACCAGAATCCACCAATCAACGGAATGCCGATTATCGACATTGAACCAAACATCATAGCTGTTGCAGTAACCGGCATCTTTGATGCCAATCCACCCATATTGCGCATATCCTGAGGGTCAAAGTCGTGATGATCACCATCACCATGGCTCAAAGAAAGAAGGTTATGAGCATGGTGAACTTCGTGAATTACTGAACCACTAGCCATGAAGAGCATGCCCTTTGCCATAGCGTGGTTAAACAGATGGAATAGAGAAGCACCGAGAACGAAGTAGCCAGCATGGTAATCTCCTGTATTGAGGAAATAGAGTGCTGAGCCCAATCCAGTGAAAATGTAAGCTAATTGGGACATTGTCGAATAAGCCAAAACTTTCTTGATATCGTTTTGCACAAATGCGATTGAAGCAGCCATGAAAGCGGTAATTCCACCGATATATGCCACCATTATTCCGAAATCTTCCAAACCTGCGATTCCGTGGTGGTGAACATCGACGAAAGGCATCATTCGTGCGACTAAGTAAAGTCCTGCGTTTACCATAGTCGCAGCGTGAATAAGAGCAGATACAGGAGTTGGTCCTTCCATTGCGTCGGGCAGCCAAACGTGTAGAGGGAATTGTGCGCTCTTACCTACTGCACCGATGAATAACATAGTCAGAGCCCAAAACATTTGTCCGGAATCGACGAGGGCTCCACCGACTCCAGTCGAAGGGTCATCGAATACAACAGAGAACTCGAGGGAACCATAGATATCGTAGAGAATGAATAGACCTACCATCAAGAAAACGTCACCGACACGAGTTGTCAAGAAAGCCTTCTTTGCAGCCTTAGCAGCACTATCTTTCCAATAGTAAAATCCAATAAGAAGATATGAACATAGACCCATTATCTCCCAGAAGACGAAGAGCCAAAGGAAATTGTCAGCGAGAACCATTCCAAACATACCCAAACTGAATAGAACGAATTCAGCGAAGAAGCGATGATTACTATCCTCGTTTATCGGATCTGTGGTCATGTAACCGATTGCGAACCAACATATTAGGAAACATAGGAAAGTTGCGACAAACATCAACATCAAAGTCAATGAATCAATCCAAACACCCATGCCTAAAATTCGGGTTTCAGTCATCGTGTAATCAGATTGTAGAACATCAAAAGATATCCACTCCAACCAATGCGATACCGAATGGTCGGCGAAGTGTGCAGTTCCATTCAGATAATCAAAGAGAATCCAAATTGCGGCGCTGAGGGAAACACCCAAAGCGCCGAGACCAAGAATACCTCCTTCTTTCCAAGTGTTTTTCCAAGTCTTATTTTTGTTGTAGACTTGACCGAGAATTAAGATTGTTGGAAATGCGACAAATGGTGCTGCGACGATAAATATCGCTGCATCAATCGATTCCCATCCTTGCACCAAAGCAAGATATGGAATTATTGCCAAGATTGGCACTAGAGGTAAGAGAAGTTTGTATTCATTTTTTGTTTCACTCATAATATCACCTCAATTTTTCAGAGTGCTCGCTTCATCGAGCGAAATTGTCTCCTGAGTGGAGTACAATGAAAGGAAAATGGCTAGTCCTATTGCAACTTCAGCTGCAGCGATGGCAATTGCAATCGCAGTGAAAACCCAGCCGTTAACATCCCCGTAGTGTGCAGCTCCGGCAACGAAGTTTAGATTAGCAGCATTTAGCATAACTTCGATACACATCAATACAATGATTCCATTGCTTCGGCTAAAGGCACCGAGTAATCCAATTCCAAAGAGAATTACTCCAAGTCCTGCTATCCAACTTGGATCAATCATTCGACATCACCGCCCATATCCCAGAGGAGATTTATAAGGCGCTCGTCGCGAACCAAATAGGACGCTCCTATCATTGCCATAGCTAGTAAAAGACCTAAGATTACAGTCGCCAAAGCCCATTCTCCATAAAGGGAGAGAGCAAAGTCAAGCGTAGACGGTGCAGAACCTGAAGCATCCCACATCGAATGCGACATTACTTCACCTAAGACGATTAGAATGAAGGCAAAAACACCAAGTTTTGAAAGAATTGATAGGGCCTTCATTCGATATCACCTTCTTGAATTTGTCGGCGAGTGAGCATCACACCGAATTGAACAACCAACATCACCGAACCAAGATAAACGAGAATTTGAATCGCTGCTAACATCTCAGCTTGTGCGAGAATCATTACCCCAGCCACAGCCATGAAAGTCAACATCAAAGAAAGAAGAGAATGTGCAACTCGGCGTGCATACACGCAGCCGAGAGCACCGATAATTGCAAAGGCTGCAAGAATTACAAATGCAAATGCTTCCGGATCGAATCCCATTATAATCAAGCCTCCGCCGCTGCTCTTACAGCCTTTTTCTCTCGCTTCTTCTGCTCTTTCTGAGCGCGTTTTGCTAATTCCATATCGACACGCTCTTGGTGAACTGCTGGAAGTAAACGAGTTCGGCTCGCATCCATCCAGAGATCTTCGCGTGTATAACCGGTCATACCATCGTACTCATTTGTCATGAAGAAAGATTCGAATGGACATGATTCTGCACATAATCCACAGAACATGCATCGACCAAGGTCAATCTGACCCGATACGATATCGACCTCTGCTGGCGTTAACGAATTGGAATCAAGAGTCTCGATACCTGACCCATTCTGCCAGCGAACTGTCGCCTTGTCGCCAGAAATATCGATTATTTCTGCGAAGTCATATTGTTGAGGAGCACCTACATGATCGAACATCAAATTGTGATTATCAGCGAGCTCGTCGAAGTTTTCTTTCTTACGAGCCGCTAATCCACCGGCTTCAATTCCACTGCCAAAACCGTGCCACTCATCACCTTCTTCGGTAGTGTCAAGGACATTGACGCGAGTTTCTGTGGTCATGTGAAGACAATCGTTTGGACACGCTTTAACACAAGCTTTGCAAGCAGTACAAGTTTCCCAAACGATACCAATTCTGCCATTGTAATTACCTGGAACGAAAAGCCAAGGTTCGAGATCTTCGAGGCGCTCATACGGATACATTACAGTAACTGGGCGTTCAAGGAAAGGCATTACATCGGTCGATTCCCGATCTGGAGCGTATTTATGGCCGTGGCTTGGATGATCGCTGCCTATTCTTTCAGCAGTAAAATCGTCCATCATAACCGCTTCTTGAGCATGATAATTATTCTTCAAAAACTTCGCTTTACCCAGATATGGGACTGTTCGCAGTGCGGTTTTCATCGTCATCCACATTGGTCTTAGAACCAAATTACGGAAGTTAGGTGTTGCATGAGGGTGTCCAGTATTGTAATCCATTATTTTCACCCCTACTCCTTATGTTTCCCTGGATAGGCTTTGTCTGAAGCTTGAATATTGTAAGGTCGGCGAGAATATGCTAGTGCATCTTTATCCTCATCGATTGCATAAATTATGAATAGTGCTAGAGCGATTAAACTCAGAGTAGGTGCTGCCCAAATAGGCCAAGATTCACCAGTCCAAACCTCTAGACGAAGATAGATTGCAACGCCTAGATTTACAATTGAAAGTGGAAGTAAATATCTCCAACCAAATTCAAGAATTTGATCGGTTCGGACTCGGTGAAGTGATGCGCGAACCCATACGAATCCAGCGAACAATACGTAAGCCTTCGCGATTAACCATACAACACCAGGCACCAGTGAGAGAATACTTGCTATTGCTCCACCTATCACCGGTAAACTCGCGAGAGTATCTTCGAATGGGAATTGCCATCCCCCAAGGAAGAATAGTGCGAATAATAGACACGCTGCGTAAGATCTCATATATTCCGCAGCGAACATTAGTCCCCAGCGCATACCGCCATATTCAGTCCACCAACCTTCAACCAATTCTGCTTCTGCCTCTGGCATATCAAACGGAATACGCTCAACTTCAGCAATCATTGTAATCAAGAAAAGTGCTCCACCAAGAGGTAATAGGAAAATGTTCCAAGTATCGCTTTGTTCGATCTGAAAGTCGACAATTTCGATAACGTTGAATGACCCACTCAATACAGCGACACCGAGAACAGTGATTAGCAGAGGAATTTCGTATGCGGTAAGTTGAGCCGCCGATCTCATTCCGCCAATCAATGTATATTTGTTATTAGATGACCAGCCGGCAAAGAAAACACCTAGTGGTGCAATTCCGAAAATTGCCATCATGAAAAGCAGAGATAATTCAGGGTTTGCAGCCCAAATATGTGGTCCAAATGGTATAAATGCAAAAACCATAATCGTTGTAGCTAGAATGATAACCGGGGCGATTTCAAAGACAAATTTATCCGCCTTTTCTGGAACAATATGTTCCTTTGAAGCGAATTTGACAAAATCTGCAACGTTTTGGAATAAACCTGGAAGTAGGAACCATATGCCATGATAACCACGATTATTAACTCGAGAAATTGTCTCCAATTTGTGGTCATTACCTGCAATTGAATTTAATATTCCATTAAGCCAGCCAATCGGGGCTCCGATTCCAAGTGGTAATTGATTCCACCAATCACCTGCTGTTACTCCACTCTCACCAACCCATAGGCTTCGTAGAGATGTTGTAGCACCAAACCGGTCCATAAGACGCCCGATGAATTTTCGCTCAATCCAAGTGAGGGCGAGTAATGTAGTCATCATCAATCCGAAAATTATTGTACATATTATCGATGTTGAAATCAAGGTTTCCAACATCGGCTGCACCGAAGCAAATTCGGATTGATAGAATGGAAGTAAATCATGGACTGTATCCATCGAAAATCCAACCAGCAAAGAAACCCAACCGTTGATATCTAACCAATCTGTACTTGCCATGATATCACCTCAACGATCAGTCTCCCCAATACATGGGTCGAAAGAGCCCATTATCGCAGGAATGTCTGCAACCTTGTAACCAATCATGGTCTTTGCAGCATATGGAATTGTAATGAACATTGGAGAACGGATGGAAACTCGGTATGGTTTCTTTCCTCGGCCTTCACCACCGCCGACGATGTAGAACATCGATTCACCTCTACTATCTTCAAAATGATGGCTTCCCGAAGTTCCTTCAGGTGCACGAGAAGGAGCTTTTGCGAGAATCTTTGGATCGCCAGGTTCGTGATATGTTTCCGCACCACCAGGAATTTTGTCGAGGGCTTGTAAAACTAGATTCGCACTATTTCGCATCTCTTCCATTCTAATTCGATAACGATCATAACAATCAGCACCCTTGATCGAAGAGCGCTCGACAGCAGGCTCCCAATCTAATTCTGAATAAACTGAGTAAGGGTGAGCTGAGCGAATGTCATAATTGACTCCAGCCGCACGAATGTTAGGACCGGATACTCCAGCGTTGATCATTTCAGCAGCCTTGGTGTATCCAACACCTTGGCTTCGAATCAAGAAAATCGTGCTCTCATCGAAAAGCGCTTCATATTCTTGCATTCGATTCAAGAAGAGTTTGACCTTATGTCGAGCACGAAGAGCGAAACCGGTCGGCAGATCTCGCTTGACACCACCGATTCGAGGGAAATTGTAGTGCATTCGAGAACCTCCCAGTTCCTGAAGCAAATCCATCATCATCTCTCTTTCACGAAGGCACCAAACTAGCGCACTGAGATTTCCAATATCCGGACCATATGCTCCAAGCCACATCAAGTGGCTCGCAATTCGCTGCAATTCTACAGCAATCAATCGAATGTATTCCGCACGCTCTGGAACTTCGACGCCAAGCAAATCCTCTGCAGCGTAAATGTAAGCGTGCGACCATGTATTTGCTGAAGCGTAACAAAGTCGATCACAATATGTTGTAATCTGAGTGAAATCTCTCGATTCACAAATTTTTTCGACACCGCGATGTATGTACCCTAATTCGGGCTCGGTGTCGACAACGGTTTCACCATCGACTTTAATCTTCAAAGTCCAAAGACCGTGTGTCATTGGATGTTGGGGTCCCATTGATATCCACATTTCTGCCATTATCTCACCTCACTTGACCTTTCCAACATCACTTGGCTTTCTCATGAATCCTTGTGCATCATCATACATTTCTTCGTGATCGTGATAACGTAATTTATGCTGTTTTTGCAATGGATGGAATCCAGCAGGAGATTCGTGTGGATTCAATACTCTACGCATACCTTCGTGGCCATCGAAGACGATTCCGACCAAATCCCAGGTTTCCTTCTCGTTCCAATCTGCACCTGCCCAAATATCTTGCACACTTGCAACACTAGGAGTTCTAGTATCTCCTAATATTATTGAAATTTGTAATTCAAGTGGGACATTCATGCCCTTTACTTTACTAAAATCGACAATGTTTGGAACTACCACTCCTTCTTCTATCGCAGGATCGGTGACACCGGTTCGTAGGAAATGGTAAACGATTTCCCATGTTTTTTCTGTCGATTCAGGCCAATGTATTCCTGTAATCATCGAGCAATAATCAACCTCGTGATCATTGCGAAGTGATTCTGCGGTCGCACGCCAATTTTCAACGTCGACATCAACAGTAACGATATAGCGAGTTTGAGTACCATTCACTCTCTCATTGACACTAGCCTCGACACCATCCATCTTCGAAAGTGATTTCGCCATTTTTTCAGCTGCTGCTGACTGGGTTTTTTCTGAAACTACTCTCATAATTACCCCTCACTCATCTCCAATAATTACCGGTAAGTTTCCATCGATTCGAGCATGGCTCGGCATCGCCCCGATACGAATAATCTTTTCACGTAACTTTCCGAATCCATCGATAAGTGCTTCTGGGCGAGGTGGACAGCCTGGAATGTAAATATCGACAGGAATGATTGTATCTACACCTTCGAGAATGTTGTACGATTGGAAGTAAGGACCACCTGAAATTGCACACTCACCCATAGCAATGCACCATTTTGGCTCTGGCATTTGTTCCCACAATCGGGTGATGGGATCTGCGAATTTTTTACTGATTGGACCATTGACGAGAAGCACGTCACATTGACGAGGACTTGAACGGAAGAATACACCGAAGCGCTCTGCATCGAAACGGCTAGCTCCTGCTGCCGCCATCTCAAGAGCACAGCATTTGATACCGAGATGGAGGGGGAAAAGAGATTTTCTTTGTCCCCAATTGAAAAACCGACCGGCTAAAACTCCAATCACTTCCTTCATTTTACTAGCCTTGAGTGCATCGTCGCTAACATCGCCAATCGTATCGACGAGAATTCTGCTACTGAACATGGAATAATTTTGTTCTTCTTCAGACATCATATCACCTCAAATGTAAATTTTCCCACGCTTTCGGAAAACGTGCCAAACTCCCAAACTCATGAGAGAAATGAATATCGTCATCGTCGCTAATGCGCTCCAAATATCAATATCTCCACCTGCTTCCTGAATTGCGATTATCCCGCCAAAGGCGAGGAACATGAATGCAATATCAAAAACTAGGAAAATGATGGCGTACCAATAATACTGGAAATGAAAGTTGATGAACGCGTCGCCAACAGGTGCAGAACCGCACTCATAGGTACTATCCCGTCGAATGTAGAGAGTCTGATCGGTCTCATATCCTGGCAGTAACCATGAACTGACTTTTGTCGGATCATTTTGATTATACGAAGGACGAAGGAGCTTCGACATAATGAAACTTACAACAGGAAATCCTATTCCAACCAATGTCATAATTGCAACTGCAAGATATGCTTCTGAAACCGTCTGCATGCTCAACACCTGACGGTACCGTAGGTACCGACAGTACTTGCGACAAAAAAGCCGAATATAAGTGTAAGCAAGATGAGACGTTGAGTTTGAACTCAGTCCTCATACTCAAGTTCAAGAGCTTCAAGAATTTGTTGATTTTCTGAACGTGACCTGAAATACAAAACTGCAACGAGCAGTACCCCGATTCCAATCGAAGCATAGCCGACATACTGAATCATTTCGTCAGAGAGGAAAATGAAAGCGGTTGGCATTTCAGCCGTCACGGATAAGTCAAGAGGTTGTCCTGCGACAGGCAACCCTTTCGGCATTACCGTGATGGTAAACTCATAGGTATCATCATTGAACATATCGCTTGGAGGAGTGACACGAACCTCAACTTCTTGAGTCTCACCAGCACTGAGGATGAACTCTTCATCAACGATATCGACGGACCAGAATCGGAGTGGATCAGATGATTCGATCACAACTGTTTCTTCGACATTTCCATGATTAGTAACGAAGATTGTGAATACGCCCTTATTTGGATAAGTGACTGTTTTATGAGATTCATCTTCAAGCGTGAATTGTAAATCGTGAATAGTAATTACATCGACGATTAAATCCACTGTTGTGCTCTGAATAGCATTCAATTCACTAGCTACAGTTACCTTCATTATACCTGAAGCTCCATTCGAAATTCCTTCCAACACTTCAAAATTAAGAGTGATCATAACTCGGTTTTCAGCACCGATATCGACATGGAATGGCTCACTCATCTCAACGCCCTCAACTAGAACGGTTCTGACTACAGAAGATTCCATGCCGGTGACAGTAATCACTGCATTATCTCCAATTGGGAAATCCCCTGTATTTTCTACCCAGAATGATGCTGAACCTACCCCTCCTGGAGGAAGGCTGACGTGTAATTGACCAGATACTTCCCCCGGTTCAACTGGTGTAATGCTCATTCCATAATTGAAATTAGATACTTCGACTTGAACGGTGTGATCTGCTGATTCACTTGTACCGTATATGACAATTCTTGCGAGGACAGAGGCCCTATCTCCATTCTCTTCTCCCTCGACAGTTACATCTAAGAAAATGCGTTCTGTTTGACCTGGATCGATGACTATTTGTGAAATAGAATTGCCCTCTTGGTCAGTGAATGATGAATACCAAAGTGGAGAATTGCATCCAGTCTGATCGCCAGGATCACAAGCCTGCAATTTGAATGTGTCTCGGATATTTCCAGTATTGCTAATATCGATTGGATACTGAACGATTTGTCCTGACTTTCCTTTTTGAGAAGTTGACACAATCGATGTACTCATATCATGACGAGCTGCGACGGAAACCGATAATGAAATGGTATCATATGGAGTTGTACCGCCACCTTTTCCAACACTAAATGTAATCTGTGTTTGATCCTCAGCGTTTGCATCAGCTGGAACATTGACATCGATACTTACCGTGTCCTCATTATTCCCTGAATGCACACTGCCGATAGTCACAGAAGGCTGTGAGAATGATACTTGCCAACCACTGGGGACACCTTCTGAATTCAAAGATAGAGTTTCCATCCCATTACCATTATTTTCGATAGTTAACACCACTCTCTTCGTAGTTCCAGGATCGACATTTGTGAGACTTGACTGACTCAATGAGAGGCTAGCATCATGAACTTGCCCGACTGTTAGGAGTAGAATTTTTTCACATCCAACATCGGTCCCTGAACGGCCTTGTATTTTGATTGGTATTTGGCTGTCAGCCTCTACCGAGGCATCTGGAGAAACATCAAAATCAAATGTATGGGTATCCGTAGATGAGCCTGGCTCACCAAGTAGTGAAGAAGTAGGAAAATCTACCGAAATCCAATCACTAACATCGTAATTATCTGCAGTTGCTTTGGCAGTTACCGTCCAATCAGTATTACCCGTATTTGTCACAGTAAAGCTGTTTCGCCCTACTTCAGAAGGATCTAAACTCATAGATGTAAATTGCAGAGTGCTATCGCATTCTTTCACTTGAGGAATTGTGATAGTCAATGTCAAATTATCTTCTGCGGGATCTGCGATATTTGGATCATTGCTTACGGTAGCATCGAGAATGAAACAATGTGAACCGGCTTCTGTTGCTGGCCCATTTGGAATATCTACAGTGACTTCAACAGTTTCGCTGTCACCTGATTCTAATTGGACTTGGGCCGGTTCGACTGTCGCATCTAGTGAATCAGATTCACAATCTGAATCTGAATTAATCTCGAGTTGAACCGTCTCTTGATTCTCACCAGTATTTTCGACATCGACATCCCAGGTGAATTTATTTGCATCACCATCGTATGTGACTTGATCTTGATCAACAGTGAGTTTTACAGCATACAATCCACCACCGTCTCCAGCAGTCGTTGTCACGGTGACATCTGCGGTTTTTGGCTGACCCGGAGCTCCACTTGCAGCACTTGCTGTAGCGGTGACTGTTGTTTCACAATCTCCATTTGCCTGTTCATTGACGGTAACAGTGAGAGTAACGGTTTCACTAGTTCCTGCATCCACGGTTCCACTAATTTGTTCAACATTCGATGTGAAACCATTACAATTTGAAGGGTCTTGTGAAGTCCCTAAATTCACTGTCATATCTTCATCACCAGTATTTGAAACGGTGATACTGTACTCTGCTGGATTATCTGCATCGGCTTCTTGAGCCATTGGAGAGGCAGATATTGCTACTTCGAACGACGCTGAAACCATCGGAGAAGTGAAAGAAATGAGTAATAGAATGAAGACTAAGCGTGTCGATGTGGCACTCTTCATAATTACTCCGAGACTATTGCCCCTCTAAGGGCTTCGTGTAACGCGACCCTTAGGGTCGCGGAAATTTCAGGCTTCCACAAGTTGCTCAATCTCAGCATCGCAATGCAAACAATGTCCTTTTGCGATGATGTCACAACCAGAAACTTGTCCACTCATGTGGTAGCGAGCCCCGCATTCTCTACAAGCCCAAGTTTCACCGATAATTACATCTTGGCTACATATCCAGCAAGGAATTCCACTACTTTCTTCCGACTCTTCATTGAATCCTAACTTATCGGAGATTTGTTCAATAGTTTCGTTAGGAATAATTGATTTTAAATCCCCTCCTTTTTGAACATAAAACATGATTCCTAAACCACCAAATATAGCGAAGAATAGAATGGCAATTAATACGGTTAAACCTGCCGAAAGACCGCTTCCTGAACCAGCAGCAGGCAAGACATCAATCGTCACAATAATTGAATATCCTCCAATGTCTGAAGCACCCTTTAGCCGAATCTCGACATCTCCATCATTTCCACTATTTGGAGTGAATCCTAACTTAACCGAACGGGATTCTCCCGGTCGTAAGTTGACGAATTGTCCGTCGAGAATAATAACGTCCCAACCATCTGGTCCATTGACTTCAAGAATTTCTGAAATGTCAGAATTCCCAGTATTTTGAAGTTCAACCGAGAAAGTATTCGGATAACCTTCAGGAGATTGGAATTGTTCTATTACAGTCCAATCTACTCTACTTACCGAATCAACTAGAAGTGATATCGTTTCGGTAATTTCAATTCCACTTCCTTCCATGACCAAATCAATACTAGGTTCGGAACCACCCTCAACAGATAATGGAATTGTCACAGTGCACCATACATTACCGGTCCCACTGGCCGCGATCATTGTCGGGCCGGTGCAGGAATAATCCCAAGATTCATCTGGTAAATTCATCGATATCGTCGGCCGCCAAGTCATCGAACCATCGTTATAGATTACCCAACCCAAATCAAATCCAGGAGGGCCTACTGGATGGGCTCCAGCGCCTAAAGGCGAATCTGCATTGGTTCCATCGGGTAATGCAACCTGATAGAATTCCAGTCGTGGCATAGCTCCGGAACGGACATCAATAGTTCGACTCCAATCGATGGTAAATCCATCGGGAGTGGCTAATCTAATTTTCAATTCACCACTCGATGCCAATCCATTTCCTTCGATTGAAAATTGCCAACCAAATATCTCTCCAGTTGGTACAACAAATTGATTCAAACCACCATCAATGGTCCAGCCGCCTGGAATCGAAAGCAAATATGGGGTGAATTCCAGATCTCGATTCCCTTGATTATTCAATAAAATTGACATATTTAGATAATCATTTGGCTCGACTTGGTGTTCGATTCCACCTGAAATTGGAGTTATACTTACCTGGTCGATATTTGCGACGGTTAAAGGAATGTCGAGCACCCATGATTCAGAACCAACCCTCGATGATACCTGAATCGCTGCTTGGAATATTGAACCTGCAGGAATCATCGCTCCGGGCGGGTTCACTGTAATATCGATTGCTCGAGATTCTCCAGTAGCTAAGGTTCCTGTGGAACCATGAGAAGATCCTGCAAAAGCACCAAGGAAATCGAGACCGAGATGCCATCCCGAAGGAGAAATCATCTCGACGTCATATGTCTGAGCACCATTTCCATTATTTGTTACCTGAATTTGCAAGGTTGAAGCGGTTAGAGGACTTACAATTATCTGCCCAGAAGGAAGAGCGATATCGGCTTGGGATAACAGAGGAACATCGAAATATATTTCCAAATCTGATTCAATCTCATTTTCTGTATCGGTTCCTTTCACTATCATTCGATATAGCCCAGGTTCTGGTGGAGCCGGATGGATTACAATCAAATCGACACTAGTCGATTCTGCCGGGGCAAGATTGAAAGTATTCGATGTAAACGACGAAAACCAGTCAAATTCAATTCCATCTTGCATCCGTATCGGTTCAGAAACAGCGATTGTTGCATTTGTCTCGAACAAAGCAGTATTTGTCAATATTAAATTCCAAGTCGTCGAACTATCAGATGAATCACTCAACGTCATTGTAGTTGTATCACTAGTCACTCTAACGCCAGGAGCACTGACAATGATTATTTCCTGATGAGCATTATTTGATTCAGATAATTCTTCGATATCATCATTAGGATCTATATGAATCAGAATGGTATTATCGCCTTCTATATCGGGCGTCCATAACCATTCTAATGTAGCAATCTCACCTGCTGTCATGCTGAGTGTTTTGATATCTAGAGTTACTCCATTAGCAGATGCTAAGACCTTCAATTCTGCAATCGAGCCAGCACCCTGATTGATGATATCAATAGAAAAACCAACCTCCTCACCAATTTGAGGAATAGGTACCGAAACATCAAAAGTATCTACAATAAAAGTTGGATCTGGGCTCAAATCATTCACATTTACCCCACGCACTGCAATTGAATATGGTTGGTAAAAACGGCTTCCTCCGTGAGAGGAGTCCTTCACTCGAACAACCCATACGCCAGTCATCGCATTGTCGATTAATGCAACCTCGACATTGTTGACTGAATCCTTGCTTCCTCCGACCACTGAACGGCCATTGTTGAAATTATTTCCATAGTATACTTGACCGTTCGGATTGATAACAGTCAGATCAAGGTCATTTCTTAATTGAGAATTTGAGGAAGAAGAACCTGGATAATCCGACCATGCAAGAACTATCTTTAGCGGCTCACCTACTCTCGTAACGTCGAATGTATATTCCGTTTGTTGACCTGATGATAATCTGGTTCGATCATCAACAAAAATGCCAACATCGTCATCTGGAACGAGCGAATTGACCAAATTTACTCGACCCCATCCTTCGTTATTATTTGGAATATCTCGGGTACCCATGTCGATTGCACCAAGAATTAGTAGCGCTTTGATAAGAGCTGCTTGTGGAGCTGGGCGACCCGCGATTTCCATCAAATATTCTCGAACTAATGCTGCTGAACCAGCCGCGGCTGGAGTCGACATTGATGTTCCACTGTATTCCAAATACCATGTATTATTCCAAGTACCATCAGCATCTGAAGCCTCTTGGGCTCTGCAAGAACGCACATAATCTCCAGGTGCGGTCAAGTCTGGCTTAATTCTACCATCGTCAGTAGGACCTATGCTGCTCCAGTAATACATGTCATCAGGAGCTCCGCCATATCGATTTACATGGCCACCAATGGTAATCACATTTTTTGCAGTTCCAGGAGGTGAAACACCTTCATTGCGCTCATTTCCAGCAGCAAAGAGAACTGTCATCCCCTCATATTGCCAATATTCATCCCAGATTGAAACTCGGTCATCCGCATCTTCGGACTGAGTCGAATAACTGCCGTGACCAGATTGGGCCCCCCAGCTATTTGTGTGAATTCTTGAATAAGCATTGTAGGCTGAATTCAGCATGCTATTGATTCCATATGAATAGAGGGCACCAGTGTCATCATCTTCCATCGCTTGAAAATACAAACTTGCCTCCGGTGCAATTCCTTGGTATGTACCAGCACTTCTCATCCCTGAACCCAATACCGTGCACGCAACGTGAGTTCCGTGTCCATTCGAAGGATCTGCAGTCGAAGAATCACCAGGAGTTACTGAAGTTAATCCCGCAACCCTACCATTGAAATCGCCGTGATCATTATCTAAGCCGGAATCACCTACTGCAATTTTCTGTCCTGAGCCGTTCAGACCGGTGATGAATGTATTTTCAACAGAATTTATCCCCATATGATTTCGGGCATTATTATTCATTAATTCCAAAATTGGAACTGGAGAAATATAAGCGACAGAAGGGTGTTGAATGATTTTTTCGAGATCTCCGGTAGATATCTCTCCCCACATTCGTCCAATATCAGGACTCCAATAATCAACTAACCATTCATTCGCTGCATCTTCTAAGGAGTCCTCAAATAATTCCGTTTGATATTGACGAATTAAATCTGCGTTTTTCCAACCGACGATTTCGACAATTAGAGACTCGTTGGCAGGAGCATCTCGAAGTACTGGATGGACAAATAATCCAGCCGGAACTTCGTGAATTGATTCAATCGAATCGACATCATTCAGCAATTTTAGTTGGTCTAAAGTTCCTTGCACAAGATATCCAGATGGAGGAATTGTCGAGCGAATTTCAACATCTGCCGATTCAAGAATTTCTAATCTAGCATCCCATAATCCAGTTTTGCCATCGACGATTACAATGGCTAAATCTATTCTAGAATTTGCAAAATTTTCTTTCAAAAATTCACTCGGAATAAGGCCTGAATGTGTGAATACTCCAATCGTCGATTCTGCAGTTTCGACTCGAATATCTTCTTTGCCCTCGGTAGTTACTGGCTCCCCCCAATCGAGGATGCTGTTAGGGTTAGGGGAAATCTCGATTCTTTCGGAATAAGATTCGAGGTTTTCGGATTCTGTTTGATTCTCAATGAAATCATAAGAAGGAAGATATGGAATTAATAGCACTACCAAAATCAGAGTTGCGGTACGCTTCACCATAATCAATCGCCACTTCCGACCTGTTTTGAGTATATGGGTTCTAAGAACCCATGAGATGTCAATAATAATTATTCAATTATTTCGTAATTATAGGAAATGATATTCGGTTTTATCACTAAAAGTTTCCATAGTCCACTGTCCTACATCATGAATCCAACGAACATCTATTTTACCGCCATAATAGTCGTAATTTAACAAAATTTCAATCGAATAATTCTCCCAAACAGATTCTCCGCTTATCAATAATTCAAGCTCATCTCCTGCAATTGATGTGTGTGCTGCAAGCTGTTGTTTGTCGAAAGAAGTTCGATCGATTTCAATACCATCAGAATCTAGGAATCGGATATCTACATGAATATCTTCAATCATCCTTGAACCACGATTGTCCAGCTCTACTAATATGATATGCCCCGAGCCTCCTTGTCGGTATACAATGTCAACATTGACCTGCTCGTATGGAACAATCCAGACAAGTGCGACTAGAGATGCTGTCAGGATTAATAATGCAGCTATTGATGCAAAAATCACTCTAGTCGGTGATACTAAATCTACCGTTTCTTCAATGCGAACAAGTACATCATGAGCAATTTCTTCATCCAATGATTCTTCGTAATCTTGTTCACGAACCTTCTCTAAAAGTCCCAAAATTATCCACCTCCTAAAGTCGTTGCAAGAATTGTAAGAATTCCAGAACTCAGCGGTTCAGGCACAAGCAAATGATGGGTTGAACCACTGAAACCTGGAATCATATTCAACAGAGAAAGATCCGAGGCTAGACCATTAACACCAAGGGTAGTTCCAGTGGGTATGCCGCCTGTCATTTGAGCATCAAACATCACTCCTCGTAAATCGACATCATAACCTTCGATGTGGGCAGAAGCGCGTGCGGAAACGATGATTCTTCCACCATCAACATCTTCGATTTCGATGACGCTATATGGACCGATTATTTCTCTGACATGAATAGTTGCGCTGCGAATATTTTCACCCATTGCTTCCATCTCTTCTAGGATAATTGGAGGTGAAACTGGTACATCTGTCATACGAACATAGAGTTTCTCAACACCAACACCTCCAGAACGAATTGCCAATCCATAGGATGATGTTGGTTTGATTATCATACGGTCAGTCATACCCTCGGCGAGAAGTATCATATCGCCTCGACTATTTATCGCCCGACCAAATGCTTCGATGTAGAGGGACATCCCATTATCAGAAGCGGAAAAATCTAGAACTGGGGTTCCTTGAAACGCTAGATTTTTTGTAATATCAAAATTCATATCTGGTTCTGTTGTCAAATTGATATAGCCAGGAACATCGGTTAAGAAAACCGTTGCAGGCCACCATGAATCCTCCAACCACTGCATCTGTTGCAGCATGATTGACCCGACAGCTGAACCGTCTCTACGATACATATCAGGCACACTCATGTCTAGAGAAATTGCATCGCCAATGCTAGCTTGAAGAGCAATCGCTTCAGGAATATCTGTGATTAGCATCTCAGTTCGACTCTTCGATTCACGATTTACCAACATCGCATGAACCCAATCCAACCTCTCACTAAGTGAAAATTGAGTCGAGGTTGAAACTTCGGTAATCTCACCGACTGAACGAACTTCAAAGGTAGTATCGACGAATAATGAAGTTGATTCGCCTACATCCAACCCTTGCAAAGTCAAGAGTAAATCCTGGCCATTGATTCCATAGGCGTGAACCATAAATTCTTGACGAGCAGGAATCCAACCATCTAGACCTAATTGTAAAGCCCAATCTTGTCCATTTTCAACAGGTGATCGAGTTATCGACATATCAATTTGAGAAGGCATTCCTGGCAACCATGCTTTGAGGTGAAAGCCTTCAGAAATTCCCGACGATGACGAATGAAAAGATATCCCGTGTACCCAAGGTGGTTCCTCATCAACCGGTTCACCATGTACTGCCTCAATTACGATATCGAATGAGGATTGGGCCTCCAGTTGCATGCCATAGGAAAATGCGTCATCATTTGATTCGGAACCGGTCGAAATATCGCTAGTGAATCCTGCGAGTACCGAATTAACAGACCTACCTAGATCTGCAAATCCACCGATGAAAAAGGCAACCCCCGACATTCCATTCGACATATTAAATTCAGGGATATCGAGTTGAGAGCCGCCATCACCACCGGTTGGAATTTGAGCAGATAGTGTCGATGGCATCGGATCAATCAATGCATGTGCGGTAAGACCTGCATAATCGAGAGTAGGGGCATGATTGACATTGAGACTTAGTGGCCGGTCACCAGCTGCTGTCATAAATGCCGTTCCTCTTCCTGCAGGACCACTAGCACCTTGCTCAATAGGCTCAATCCAACCTACTTCTTGCAAGCCAGTCAATCTAGCCGAAATAGATGAAGTGCCATCATTTGGATCATGATCAAATAAGAAATGATCCCCACTCATTGTAATAGGATCTGTTGAATTACTAATTTGGATTTCGAGTGTCGAAATTGGTGATGTCCCGCGCCATCGCGTACGCTCACCAAATACCATCGTAAATTCGGCAGGTAAATCATGAATGTTTGCTCCCTGTCGTTGATCGGCATCAAGGCCGAGATAAGTTATCTTCTCGATGCCGGAACTAGCACTATAAGTCATTGAATCAGGAGTAAGAGTGACGGTCAAATTATTTGGAATATCAGAGAGTGATAGACTTTGGTAAGATGATTCATTAAGAGATTCTCCGCTATGTTCGATAAATGTAAATGTGAGCGGATTAATTGAATCGGTTTGAAGATTTACGAATTGATTATCAGTTTCATCATTATCGTCAAACACGAAGGAAATCAAACCACTAAAATGTATACTCGCAGCAACTGGTACGATTGGATCTCTAGGGCCGAATTCACCCATCACCTGTTCTAAATTTTGATCTTCAGCCAGAACCACATGGTCACCTGGAAGAATTGGATGTGGGCTCGAACCGATTTCAATATTGATAATATCAATCGCTAATGGTTGTCTTTCTGTTGTCCAATCATCGCTCATCAACAAACTGACTTTTCTGCCATCGAGAGAACTCGAACCGGTCACTCCCCCACTAAGAACTGATACGACTTCGCCGGGAACTGTATTCAAGACAGTACCCACATCGAGGAAAAGGTCAACAATATTCAAAATTGCCGAATCAAGTATTCTCGATAAAAAGTCCAAATTTTCAGATGAATCCAAACTCATATCAACATCATCAGAATCACCTAACTCAAATGAACCAAACAAGACGATTGCAGTCGGAATTGAACTCGATTCTATGTGCAGTCGACTGTGATCGGTATCAATTCCTCCTCGTTTATGCCAAGAATCGTAATTGATTGATTGCACTGCCTGTACAGAACGAAGGAGAACCAATGTTTTTGGTGGATAAGCAGGATTTACCGGGAGAGTTGGGTCATCGACGTTTTGAGAGGTATCTCTCGTGAAATTTTTGATCGCCACTATCAACCCGAGTCGATCGGGTTGACCTCCAGGCAATTCTGGTGAAGATTTTGATCCGAGCATGGTGAAAATTCGATCTATCTCTTCTGATGATAATGAACCGGCTGGCATGCCGCGTAGCCACCCGAGTGAATCAGTAATATTTCCATGAGAACCATCGGCGTTCTCGGAAGGCGCACCCGATCTATCTTCATGAAAATGAACGTGAATATCGGCTCTTCTATCCGCCCAATATTCGATTGTAGTCAGAGCGTCCTCGCCACCTAATCCAGTTCCATCAGCGAGGGTCGAATCCGTACGAATAACAATTTCAACATCATTTGGTAGAGTCGTAGAAACTCCGTTAGGATGTATAGCTACTTCAATATAGGCAACTTCCCAAACATCTCGGTCTCCATCGATATCAGGTGCCGAGAAGTGAACATAGCCTAATCCGACAGTAACTCCACAAGTAATATCATTCGATGGTAAAGTTGTCAATTCAATCGGCGAATACCTAGATGGACAATTCGATTGCCCATCATTGACTACACGAATTGAATATGGGGATGATATTCCAATGAGACTGATATCTGATTCATCAGCGGATAAATCAAGGAGTCCTAGACTGAGCATGGAAAATAAGCTAGTGACCAAACCAGTCCCTGCATTGCTCAAATCAAAGAAAACTCTTTCAAAACCTACTTTAATAGCAAAATTGTTAGGTTTTGTTGTAAAAGAAGAGTCGACGACCCAAACATAACTCTCGCCTTCGGTCAAAATTCCTTCAGAATAACCGAAAGCCTTCATTAGCGAAACTTCCAATGTATCTAGATTGTTCCAATCAGAATCAGAAGCACTGGAATCAAGAACTTTTACAGTATATTCAATAGAAGGTTGGATCCACAAAGTATCTCCTTCAATACCCCAACCATTAGAAAAATCCCAACCTACCTTTAATCCAACTTGAATATCATCATCACCATCATTATCTACATCAATGGCGTGCAGTAGAAAATCCGTATCAGGGTTGAATAAAGAGAGTAAAGAAACAGTGAATGTAACGATTTCAAATTCTTCGTGGACATTTCCATCTTGATCAACATATTTTGTCCAAATCACATAATCGGTCAGATTGAACAAGGTTGCCCAAACAGTAGTCACATCTCCTGGGGGCGCACTGTCAGGATTAGTCAACAATTCATACGGACCTGGATGGACCGGAGTAGGTGGTGTTGTGTCGACAAAATTTGCTTGATCCAACATTCCTTCAACACCATAGAGTGGATCTGCTGGCCCAGTTGGAGTGATTCCATTTCTGACGCTTTCAAGCTGGGGATTTGCTAACTGGTCGACTGAATTCGAATCTAGAACATTTTGTCGATTCGCTAAAACATTTGATAAATCATCGAGAATTTCAAAATCATCCGCCTCAATTCGTGCTTCAGCATTAACGGCTGCAATTGGTGAAAATATAGGCACTAAGAATAGCAAAACAAGCAAAATAGTTTGCGAATTAGTTGCTTCCGGCGCTTTCGAAATTAACCGAACTGCGCCACTGGACACAACCGCACCTCTAAGAGGTGCGCTAAAGGGTATTGCCCTTCACGAGTATTAATCATCGAGTTCTTTTCGCCTTATTCTAAACGAATGGTTTCGATAGATGCACAGTGAGGGCAAGCTGTTCGGGCCGCATTTACTCCTTCTGGCATATCGACTTCAAACATTTTCTCACAACTCGAACACGATTGTCTAACCGTTCGATTTTCAGATTCGGTTTCAGGTGTTTGGTCGGCATCTGAAATATCAGATGTTTCCGTCTCAATTGAGGGTGAAGATTCTGTCTCTTTTTCTATTATATTTTCAGCGATAGTATCTATGGGTGGAACAGGGATTGGAATTGTTTCCTCTTCCTCCTCTTGAATAGGGGGCGAGGGTAGATTTTTCTCATTACTTGCAGGAGGTTGCCAAATTCCTTCAGATTGTGGAACAGATTCGTCATCGTAATTGACTTCAACCTCTTCGCGAGCCACTGCATCATCTTCTTCGAAGGCCGCCAATAATTCATTTGCTGGGCTAGATTTCGCATCACTGGTTGGAGGTGGAGAAGAGGAAAGCAACTCTGCAAGATCGGGGTCAATCTCTGCTACGGGAGCTTGGGTGTCATGAGTTGCTTGACCGGAAGAAGGTGGAATAGGTAGCCCTGACATCCCGCTGGCAAGGCCACCAAATTGCGATTGTTGAGCTGTCTCATTGAAGGCACTGGCCTGAGTGGAATCCGCCCCACCCCACATTGCTTTTTGTTCATTGACTGAAGGTTGAGCAACCTCCTTACTCGCCGCTTCCTCAGCCTCTGCTGTGGCGAGTAAAACCGAAATTCTTCGATTCTCTAATGTACGCCAAATCGTGAAGCCTATCAGAGCGAGAAGGCCTATGACCCCGACGGTAATTCCCACAATCATCGCAATACCCATCGAACTAGTTTCATCACCTTCTGAAATAACCTGAATTTGGATATCAACTTGAGCTTCAAGTCCTGCATCATTAGTGATTATACATCTAACCCATGTACTGCCTTTGGTACCGAAGGAGTGGATTATCGAAGCCCCGGTTCCATCTGAAATTCCGTCTTCATCAAAATCCCAAGCATAAATTAATTTTCCAGATTCTTCATCTGTAACATTTACTGAAAAATCATGGCTCTGACCAGCGATTAATTTCAACGTTGTAACTTGGGTTTGGGACACCACAGGTGGAGTTGAATCATAGAGATCTAGAGGGGCATCATCCTCGGAAATCATACCGGATAAATCGGTCACACGCAGTTTGATAATATGACTTCCAGCATCATAAGAGGCATCGAAAATATGAGTGAATCGATCTGCATTCGAAAAATCCGATTCGTAAGATTCAATGATTGCACCATCTACTAACCACTCAACTTTCGCAACTCCCCAATTATCAGAAAAATCACCGCTCAGAACAAGAGTTTCACCAAATGAACGGCGAATCTCTGCGCTGACATCGATATTTGCTAGGGGAGCGGAAATGTCCTTTACTTCGATTTCCTTGTAAATGCTAGCGCTTCGGAGGTCGGTTGAAACCGCCGTTAAGCGAATCGAAATATTGGTGGGTTCCAACCAGCTAACATTCACCATAGAGCCAATCGTATCATCGATACCATCTTCATTAGTATCCCAACCAAATCGAAGGATTTGGTTAGAAAGGTTCGGTGTTGAACCCGCATCAAGTGCCACCAGAGCCCCAACATCGACGATGTCGAGAGAGGCTGCATCGGAAAGAATCGGATCAAGGATAGGAGTCAGGGAAGAAATAATTGTCGAGGCGACAATATTTGTCCCTGCACCACCACCACCTGCGCGGTTATCTGCGAGCAGATACAAAGCAACACCCGCATATTGATTCGAAACGGTCCAGACAGTACTACCGGTCGAAGTAACCGCCAAAAGATCAGCCGAATTTATGCGAGAGGCAGCAGTACCACCTTCACTGGCAGCCTGCTCGTAAGCTTGCATTTGAGTTTCAGTCATCAAGAAAATGTCGGGGGCACCCTCCATCGTTTCTGCCTGTATAGAAATCTGAGTACCAGTGTCGAGCAGGAAAGGACCTGCTACGACCTCGTGGTCATTAATATCCAATCTAACAATCGTATCGACTATCGGGAAAGCAGGCGAAGCAACTTCGGAAATATCCATTGTAACATTCGCTACCGAGCCACCTTGACCTCCTTCTCCTCCATCTTGAGGATGAGCGAGATTATCGAGAACGAGGTACCAGTGAGTCATCGGCCGGTCATTGGGAACTGTCCAATGCCAGACACCTTCTCCACTGAATAATTCAAAAACCGATTCCGATTCCCAAATTGTTTCACTTCGATAATTCTGCTCATTTTGATAGGTATTTATCGCATTCGATGTGAATAGAAGTATATCGATGGCAGAATCGGTTGTGATATCCATCGACAAAGTTAATCCTGGATTTAATTCGCCCAAATGAATCCTTACACATGATTGATCTGTGATTTCCCAATTCGCCGGCATCATATCTAAATCAGCGTTTGTACAAAAAATTGTACCTTTCGCATCTGCTGTGACCAAAGGTGCAGCACTAGCGAGAATTATTACCATGAAAATAGTGGTCGAGACACTCCGCATTGCATTAGCGTAAACACATTACTTTTGAATCGTATCGTGGCAATGTTCGTTCTTGCATCAATATATTTCAAGGTTTTTTTGGAATTGGAGTAGGGGGGAACCATCGTAAAATCACTACATCTCCAATCGAACGAACCCAATTCCATGGGATTGCAACGTGAATTCGACCCTCTACTAAATCTGCAGGTGGGTCGGAAACGAAAATATGTGATGTTGACCAATTATCGGTTTCAAGAACGGTGTCGTGAACTGTCCCAAGTAGTCGCCCATCCGGTAAAATAACCGGTAGACCTCGAATTTCACTGACCGCACACTCTGCCATCGAACGATAGGCAGTGCTTCGATGCAATGAATCTTCGGATTCCTTTCACTTTTGTATATGTAATTTCAGACCACATGTAATTATGTCGAAAAAATATTACCACATTCTTCAATTGTGTACTATCTCATTAAAATCCAGAGTAAGAACTAGTTGTTTGAATCGTTGGCAGAGCCGACTTTTCACCGATACTGTGGGTACGAAGGTGCCCGATTTTTCGAAGAAGTGGATGTTTACTTTCCACGGTTCTTGTTTGCCTTCAAGGATGGGCGCAACTTCTCTGCTCCCTTACCCTTGTTCATCAAACCGCGACCACGCTTTCCAGCACTGGTCTTTCCACGGTAAGCACGGCCAGTGTGACTATTACCTTCAGCGACCCACTTGTATTGCTTGTCTGCCATGATAACAGGATGGTTTGGGTCGAGTAGAATTACTTCGAAAAATTTGTTCTTTCCATCTTCTCCAACCCAGTATGAGTTCAGAACTTCGAGATTTGGATATCGGCGTGAAACGCGCTCTTCTGCGATTCTCTGGATTGACTTTGCCATAGTAATCTTGGTGATACCAGCCTTACTTGGCTTTCGCTTCATGTGAACCTTACCCTTGCGAAGTCCACCACGGCGAACGCGGGTTCGTACAACGACTACCCCCTGTTTTGCTCGGTAGCCGACTCGACGAGCTGCGTCGATGCGGGTTGGTTTGTCGATTCGTTGGAAGACTGAATCCTTTCTCCAATCCGCCATTCGAGTGACTCTATGACGAGGTTCCATAGTTGCCTTTGGGTTCTTCCAAGCGTCACGAACGTACTGTGTTACACCCATAATCATCCCTCGTAGCGACTCGCCGACTTGCCACCCCTTTATGAGTCTATATCTTAGACATCGAACCCTAAGGGTTCAAAAAAATGCTTAGATAGATTTGAATCGGCATTTTTTTGCTAAATTATGACTTTTTTCAATTCTTCAGAACCTACGTCAACGATGATGACAACATCCGCGCCATTGGACAGCCACTCAAACATTTCTTCATCAGTGAATTCTTCAATCATCTTCGCCATCACCTGTGCTCTAATGATTTACTCATTCCAGCACTTGTGTAAAATCCTGATGTAGGACCAACATGAGTAATAAAATCGAAAAAAAAGATGCATATTAAATGATTGCAGCATTACACAAAGGTTTGTAATCTGACTCTAATCTGGCCCAAATCTGAGACACTATGGTTGCAGGAAAGAGGTTGAAAATAGTAGATGCTACTCCGGACATGGTCCGGGACACCGTCCAAGAGGTCAGAACAAGCCAGGCTGCAGCGCTAATCATGGGAACTGAAAATGGGCGTTTCTATCGAGATGCGAAACTACATTCCATCAATGTTTTGCTCGATTATGAGGATGGTTGTCACGCCAAGTGTGGATACTGCGGCCTAGCGAAGTCGCGAGAATCTGAAGAGGATTGGACCGACCGTTCATTCATCCGTGTCGACTGGCCTTTGGTCTCATTGGATCAGGTGAATGAGACGATCAGCAGTGGGACCGCTCCAGATATAGAACGTGTGTGTGTCTCAATGGTTCTCAATCGTGGCGCAAAAGAAGACACCATCGATGCTGTGAGGAAACTTTCAGAATCAATCACTCGAATCTCAATTCTATTGATGCCCACAGTCATCGATAAGGAATGGCTCATTCGAGCCAAGGAAGCAGGTGCCGATATGGTTGCCACCGCATTGGATGGTGCGACCCGCAAGGTATTCGATGCAGTTCGCGGCAAGGATGTCAAGGGCCCTCTGGATTGGGACAATTATTGGCAATGTGTCGAGGATACCATCGAGGTTTTTGGTCCGCGCAATGCAGGAATACATCTTGTTGCGGGATTAGGTGAAACCGAGAAAGAAATAGTTGAGACAATGCAGAGAGCGCATGATATGGGCGCATTGACCCATCTGTTCTCCTTCAACCCCGAACCTGGGACCACGCTTGGGCATTGGCCTCAACCGCCTATTGGATCCTACCGCAGAGTCCAACTCGCTCGCTACATTATCAATGAGAATTTCGGTCGTGGAGATGCGATGACTTTTGACAAAAATAGTAACATCACAGATTTTGGTCTTGATGCTGCGGTTGTGGAAATGATTACTGAAGGCGGCAAGGCATTCATGACTTCAGGATGTGCTGGAGAAACAGTTGATTGTGCATGCAATCGTCCGTTCGGAAACTGTACCCCTGGTGAGGCTGCTCAGGGTCGATGGCGTAATTTCCCAATCCCTCCTATCTCTTCAGACATCGTTCACGCAAAGCGACAGCTGAAGGATTATGATGGAACTGAGGATGTGGAGGTCGATCCATTTGATGACGACTGATTCTGATCTTGACATTATTGAGTATTGTATGACGGCCTCGGAGGAGGAACTTGAGCCTTTATTTGAGCGGGCTTGGAACCAATCTCGCCAGAATTTTGGTAGAGATTTTTCGATTAACATTCCTGGCATGGTTTCCTATGAGACCGACCACATCGCTGAGGACGACCCCTTTCGTTTCCCTTCAATTTCAATCACCGGTTCTGCCTGTTCTCTGGGTTGCGAGCATTGTGATGCCAAGATGGTTGAAACGATGATCCCCGCCATGACTCCCAATTCACTATGGGAGATGTTTCTCAAGGTGGTTGAACGAGGCGGTAGTGGCTGCCTTGTCAGTGGAGGTTCCACACTTGCTGGAGATGTGCCTTTGTTGCGTTTCATCCCCACCATAAAGCGGGCTAAGAAAGAACTTGGTCTTGCGATTGTAGTTCATACAGGGGTGGTATTCGATGAGGTGGCGGCAGCATTGGGTGATGCAGGGATCGATGGTGCGATGCTCGACATTATGGGATCCAATGACACCATCCGGGAGATCTACCATCTTGATATCGTCAAGGAAGCTTTTGAACACTCGATGGAACTGTTGAACAAGTACGATGTTCCACTGATGCCGCATATTGTAGTCGGCCTGCATCGTGGCCAGTTGAAGGGTGAGGCAGAAGCTGTTAGGATGATAGCAAGGCACAACCCCGAGAGAGTTATGGTCGTTGCATTCAAGCCGTTGGTTGGGACACCGATGGAGAACTCACCCACGAGTACACCGATGGAAATTGCAAGAGTGATTCTGGCCTGCCGGCTTTCGATGCCAGACACACCAGTCATCCTGGGTTGTGCAAGGCCGGGAGAGCACAAGGTGGAGACTGACCAACTTGCTATTCGTGCAGGCGTTAATGGCATGGCATACCCATCAGAAGAGGCGCACGATTTCGCTATAGAACAGGGTCTTGACATCTCAGTATCTTCAGGATGTTGTTGCTTGATGGATGATTGTACTAATGATTGAGGGATGCTTAATGAATGAATGGAGATTGATAGATACTGGTGTAAGAAATGCTGCTGAAAACATGGCTTTAGATCAAGCGATATTCGATGCAAGAGTCGAAGGAATCGTTCCAAACACTTTGCGATTCATGCAGTTTTCACCTTCAGCAGTTCTCATTGGCCATCACCAGACTGTTGCTCAGGAGGCACGGGTGGATTGGTGCGAGCGGAATGGAGTCGATATCAATCGTCGCTTGACTGGTGGGGGAGCCATCTATTTCGATCCAACACAGATTGGCTGGGAGGTGGTTGCCTCGGTCGAAGATTTTGCTGGCTTCGATATGACTGGATTGACCAGAGTTATCTGCGAAGCTGCCGCTGCAGGTCTGGATAAACTTGGGGTCACAGCAGAATTCAGGCCCCGAAATGACATCGAGGTGAACGGTCGCAAGATTTCAGGCACAGGAGGTGTAGCGGATGATGGAGTATTCCTCTATCAGGGAACCGTCCTCGTTGATTTCGATATTGAATCAATGCTTACGGCCTTGAAAATTCCGACTGAGAAACTCACTCCAAGAGGACTTGAGACAGCAAGAGACAGAGTAACCTGCCTCTCCGATTTATTGGTTGAGGTTCCAACCAAAGAAGCGATTCATGAGGCTCTCATCAGTGCATTTTCTGAAGCTTTTGATGCTGAGTTTGAAGCAGCAGAATTGACTGTCTGGGAACTTGAGAGATACGAGGAGCAAATACCTCATTTTGAATCAGATGAATGGGTGCATGCGACTGCTGCTCCAGCCGAAGACAAGCAGATCTATACTTCCATCCACAAGCAGGACGGTGGTATGCTCAGAATACATGCTGCCGTCGATATCAAGCGCTCATGGTTGCGCCAGATATTGATCACAGGGGATTTCTTCATCAACCCTAGAAGGGCAATAATGGACTTGGAAGCTGAATTGATGAATACCCCATTCCCTGAAGTACGGGATAAGGTGTTGAATTTCTTTGAGAAACATGATGTCGACATGGTCGGACTTGTACCAACTGATTTCTGTGATGCCATCAAACTCGCTCTTGAACAGAGTTCATACAACCGCATTGGAATCGCTCCAGAGGATTCCAGTTCGGTATACCCTGTCAACGTTCCAGAAGGAAAGAGTATAGAGCAGGTGATGGCTGATGCCAGTGTTCTGCTATTGCCATATTGCGCAAAACTTCCTGACTGCGAATACCGCTTCAAACAGGGTTGTGATGAGTGCGGTATGTGTACTATCGGAGATGCATACAAAATGGCCAAGGAGAAAGGTTTGGAAGCGGTGACTATCATCAAGTTCGAGCATCTCAAAGCAACCTTGGCAGAGATGAAGGCACAGGGTGTCAAGTCATGGATAGGATGTGCTTGTGAAGCCTTCTTCATCAAACGTAATGAGGCCTTCAGGGATGCTGGCATTCCGGGAGTTGTCCTAGATATTGTTGGTAAGACCTGTTATGATTTAGGCGAGGAGGACAAGGCCTATGCAGGCACCTTTGAGGCTCTAGCAGATCTCAAACTACCTTTGCTTGAAGCGACTCTAGATAATGTTGTACAACTGGTTGATAACAGGTTCAAGGCACCACCAACACCAATTCCAGATTCACATGTGGCGACTAAAAATTTACAGACGTGATGGAGTGGAGTCTGAGACTTGGGACCTTATCGTCGTCGGTGGTGGACCAGGTGGCGCAAGTGCGGCAACAGTCGCAGCAACAGCGGGATTGAACGTCTTATTGCTTGAGAGGGGCGACTTGATGCGACACAAGCCATGTGGAGGGATATTGCCGGAGGTCACAGAGGAGTTGATTGAGGAGGTATTTAACTCATTGATACCTTCAAAGGTTCTCTCAGAACCTGCTGAACTGGTTCTGAGATACACCCCTCCTAGTGGTGTGGTGAATGGAGGTCGAGTAACTAACAGCCGATTGTTCAATGTTAAGCGAGATGAATTCGATCAATGGTTACGAGACCGTGCCCAAGATGCTGGGGTTACTCTCCTTCATAGAGCAAGGGTCATCGATGTGAAAGCTGGCGACATTTTCAGCGTGATTTATGTGGAGAATGGAACGCAGAAAAAGGTGAGTGCAAGAAATCTGATCGCTGCAGATGGTGTCCACTCCTTAGTTCGTAGAAAGTTGATACCAGATGCCAACACACCCAAGATGTTAGTTGGTCAACGTTTGATTAAGGTCTCAAATAAGATGCCAGCGGATTTCCATTGCGTTTTCGCTAGACAGTTCAGTCCATTCTATGCCTATTCTGTTCCAAAGGGTTCATTGTTGAAGATTGGAAGCGGCATGACAGAAGAAGAAAGTCATGACCTGATGCCCTCACTCGACCGATTCACTGAATGGTTACAACAGAATGGGGTAGCGGATATCGGTGAGGTGATAAAGCAGGAAGGATGGGCCATTCCCTTTGGAGAGCAAAATGTGACTGCGAAGGGAGCATTGTTAGTTGGAGATGCAGCAGGACTGTGCAACCCGCTCTCGGGGGAAGGAATTAGATTAGCCATTGAGAGTGGGCAGTTGGCTGCTGAAGCTATCATAGAGTCAAAGGATACCTCCCCAGTTGAAAATTATTGTCAAGCAATCACCGGAATGGCACGTATGATTACCGCTTTGCACAAGATTGTCTTGGCCACAGATGATGATGCGCGTGAGAAATTTGTCGCCTCTGAATTATCGCGTTGAACAAGCTCGTATAGTACACGAATTGAGACTTAAAGGGACAAGGTGCTATTTCCAGTCAAATTGCAGTTATATTGGCTGCATCTACCGCACTTTGGATAAGTGATAGTAATTGTTGGTCCGCGCTCCCGGACTTGAACCGGGGACCCCCTGATGGCTGCCTACAACCATGTGTTTTCAGTCTACAGTCAGGTGCTCTAGCCAACTGAGCTAAGCGCGGTACGAGCCGGTCGAGTGAACTTCTCTTTATCTCATTTTGCGGTGAAGAGTCGTATCAAGTTTCATCCTAATATGCCATATAATACTCTTCTCGCCACCGATAATCAACTATGATAATCGGCTTTCAGCCCCCACCACTTTCCTCAACGGTTAATAATGCCAAGAAATGCACTCAGCAATGTAAGGCAGTAATGCCGGGGATGCACGGAGTGATTGATAATGGTAGGGACGTCTTTCGGAACAGAAGCCCCCTCCACCCTCGGACGTATTCCTACCACTCTTTCGGATGATGAATTGGAGTCCTTTGGCCCACCCGATCCACGAATCCTTGTTTGCGGCTGTGGAGGATCTGGAAATAATACAATGAATCGGATTACTCACATCGGTGTTGAAGGAGCAATCACTGTTGCAATCAACACCGACAAACAGCATCTCGACCATACGCGTGCGATGCAAAAATTGCTTGTTGGTCGCCACATTACACGCGGATTAGGTGCTGGTGGCGATCCAATAATGGGTCGTCGTTGTGCAGAAGCTGGTCGAGATGTAATTTCGAAAATTGTCAACGGTGCAGATTTAGTATTCGTTACCGCTGGATTAGGTGGCGGAACTGGAACTGGAATCGCACCGATTGTTGCTGAAGAAGCGAGGCGCGCCGGCGCACTTGTCGTCGCCGTAGTCACAACACCATTCACTGTCGAACGCCGTCAGAGAATGCAACGCGCGCTCGAAGGACTCGACCTGCTGCGAACAGAAGCAGATGCAGTCCTCGTCCTCGACAATAATCGGCTCCTCCATTTTGTACCAAATCTACCTCTTGAAGAAGCATTCAGCATTATGGATCAACTCATCGCAGAAATCGTCAAAGGAGTCGTCGAGACAATCACTTTGCCGAGTCTAATCAATCTCGACTTCGCTGACGTTCGCTCGATAATGAAAGGCGGCGGCGTCACTATGATGCTTTATGGTGAATCGGATCAAGGTCCGGAAGAAGTCGTTCACGAATCACTCAACCATCCTCTATTAGACATTGAAATCGACGGTGCAACAGGTGCGCTAATCCACGTAACAGGAGGACCGTATATGACATTAGAGCAAGCGAACCAAGTTTGTGAGTTAATGACTTCAAGACTCTCTCCGAATGCAAATGTAATCTTTGGAGCTAGACAAGACCCCGCCTTCGGTGATACCATCAAGGTGATGTCGATAATTACCGGAGTCGCGAATAAACGACTAGAAGCTGAAATGATGAGCGCTGATATGCTCGGAGACGCCCTAAATATAGCGAGAAAAGGCAAAAACCCAACATCTGGTGGCCTACAAAAATTTGACTAAACACCGTTCAGAACATCGCAAGTATCAAACGAGGCAAGTATTGACCCTGCTTCATGACCGACACGCTTAGGGTGCAATCAGCAGCACTTATTCTACTCCTTCTCATTGGATCAATCGGTGCGCCAGCTAGTGCTCAAGAAGCAGCTCAAGACCCAAAGCAGCCATCTGTAGATAATCCACACATGCATTTCTGGGGTTCTAGTGACCTCTCAAATTGCTATACTCACTTCGATGGAAATGATTCATCTGGATCTGCAGCTGAAGGCTATGGGCAGCAAGATTTCAGCCAAGGCCAGCAAATTGAAATCGATTATACTTGCAGAATTTCAGATAATTTCAAGCAAGATATGCTTCTTAACCCAAATGGCACGATTATGTTAGAATTTGTTTTCAATATTGACTCAAATGATTGTACTGACAGTCAAGATTGTACCAATTTAACAATAACACTAAGCAAGGGCTCTCAGGCAGTTACACAATTGATTGTTCCTGTCGAAAGCGTGAACTCTGGAAGTGATGAGTCCGTCCGCTGGGATATTCCGGTCAATGAAACGATGGAAAGATGGAATAAAAGCATTGATGAGCCAGAAATCAATATCAAATATTCTGCCCCAGGATACAATGATATTACTTGTATTATTTTCGATTGTTCTGCTCATTTCCGGATGTACTATTCTAACAATGAAGATAATTTGACCGTTGAAGCAAACTTCCCTGTCGTCAACGCAACCGTCCCTGGAGGCGGTGGTGGAGATGGTGGAGCAATTGACAAAGCCAAGGATGCTCTTCCAGGATTCGGCCTACTCGCAGGAGTCGGTGCACTTGCACTCGCTGCAGTTGGTGCTAGTAGATTCTCTCGCGAAGAATGATGCTATGTTCGACTTAATCTCTGCAATCATCGCCTCGATGTTCGGAGCCGGTGAAGCTATCGAAGAGATTCTCGAAGAGGAGTAATCACAAATCGCCAATGGCGACGTCTGACTCCTCACCACTGTCGAGATTCTTGATTCGGACTTTGCCTTCTTCCCATTCGTTTGGCATAACCAAAACTAATCGCTCAGCGCCAGTTCTTTCTGCGTGTTTGAATGTCCATTTCATCTTCTTTGGTTCAAGAATTAAGTCAACTGAACGCCCATTAGCGCGCAGCGCTGAAGCAACAGACATCGCTGCGCCTCGAAGTTCAGTAGAATGAGCAAGAACGATGTCGTCATTGCCACTGACGAGTTCTGGAAGCAATCCTTTTTCGGCAAGTAACTCCATAATCACCATATCGCCGAAACCAAATCCAGTTGCCGGAAGATCCTTGCCACCTAAAGTTGAGAGAAGTTTGTCATAGCGACCGCCCCCACAAATCGCTCGTAATTCTCCAGCACAATCGCGAACCTCGAAAACCATGCCAGTATAATATGCAAGTCCACGAACAATCGAAGCATCGAATTCAATCCAATCAGATATGCCATAATCCGCAGCTGCAGCAAATAGGGAAGCGAGTTCGGCAATCGCCGCACTTTCCTCTCCAAGAGCACTTCTCAATTCATCAAAATTAGAAATTATTAGTGTTGATTGAATTGTCGAAATCGCTTCAGAACTAAGCCCAAGTTCGGTCAACTGTTCAGCGATTACATCTGCTGACAATTTATCCATTTTATCAATTACAATACAAGTTGGAGCAAAATTTTCTCCAGAAATTCCTAATGACCCAAGAACTTCCTCGAGCACTTTTCGGCTGCTCAATTTGATGACTAAATCATCTGGTGTCAAACCGACCGCATCGAAGAAATTTACCAAAACAGAAAGCAATTCCACATCGGCCTCAATTGATTCGGTCCCCCAAATGTCGACATTCCATTGGTAATGCTCACGACCCCGCCCACGTTGTGTTCGCTCGTACCGCCAACACTGTGGTATTGAGAACCACTTGATTGGCATTGGTAATCCACCTGCGCGTGCCATCACCATTCGAGCCAGCGACGGTGTCATCTCTGGTCGCAAAGTGACCGCTCGCCCGCCTTTATCTTCGAAATTGTACAGCTGTTGAGTAATCTCTTCTCCAGCTTTTCTCGTATAGAGTTCTTCACTCTCGAGCACCGGTGCGTCGTATTCCTCAAAACCGTGCAAACGCGCCGCATCGATGAAATGGGCAAACAGCCAATTTCGCATGCGCATGTCTTCTGGATAGAAGTCACGCGAGCCACGAACGCCTTGAGTCACAGTACTCCCACGAACAAACCCACTTCAAGCCCTACGGCGCTCTTTGAAGTCTTCAAGCCGTTCTTGACGTGTTATTCTACCATCGGAAAGAGGGAAAGCATAGATTCGTAGTGCCAAGAAAGAAATGAATCCTAAAGCAGCAGTATTACAAGCCCAGACAAAATAATGGTTGATGCCTAGTGTATCGGCGAAATAAGATTGAGAAGCCGTTGAAATTACCAAACCTACTGCGTAAATCCAAAACATTGTGTACAGGCTTTTTTTGTAATTAGAAGTCGATTCAAAAGTAAATAATTTATGAGTAAAATGTGATTGCCAAGTACTGAAAATAAAAGTTATCGCCCAAGCGGAACCGGAGGGATATGTTTCGCTAAGATTCATCTTGTACAGATAGCTGTAAAATAGAAAGAAAACTGTAACATTAAACGTTCCAACGAAACAATACATGGCATATTCTCGCCAAAGTTTCGACCAAGGGTAATCCTCGGAAACAAGTTTGCTCATGATACACGGAGTGTAGGACGAACCTTGATGGCTTTGCTGGACGTGTGGCAAAATTAATCAATATCATTTCTCGTAATTGTTTTGTCCAATTGCTAGTGAAACCGATAATGTATGGACTTTTTTAACACCATACTCATCAACAAATGTATCGGGCAACGCTGCTCCAGCCTCTATGACAAATGGATCATCTCCACCAGGTAACATGTGGATTGGTACATCTGCGCCCGCAGGGACGTTACGATAGAGCGGGCGTGGTTCTAACTCAAAGTTACGAGTGAAGAAACTGCCGATAACTGAACTACCATTTGTAGGAACTATTCTATTGATGAGGATGTATTTGTTTAAACCGAAAAATAATCCCGCAGTGATTCCCCAAAACAATAGAATAATCGAAATTCCGTGAGGATTCGATGGATTCCATGGATCGTGAACATTGGCCAATAAATCGCCAAAATATGAGAGCATCAAAACACTGAACATCAATGGGAATCCAACATACATGACAATGTCCCACCATCGACCAATCCACCAATCATTATCGCCGGTATTGATGAAATCGCCGCGGAAAGCAGAAACTCCATGGTCAACATATTCTCTAAAATCAAATCCTTCAACGCCATTTTCATCCTGCCAAACCTTGTATTGTGTCCAACCATACTTCCAAATCGAGTATGCAATGAATAATCCGCTGAACATCAAGCCATATCCCCAGATATGGTCTTGAACTTCTAAAAATTGTGGGAAAGCAACGCCAGTTGAATCATCCATCATAATCCACAGAAATGCACTCGGAAGACCGAAAAGGAAGATTGCGATGCTAGTAAAACCGACTGCTAACGAGCGGTCGACCCCATGGTCAACGAAGTTACGAACACAGAGTTCGACAGTGGAAATCATCGAGGTAAGTGCAGCAAAAGAGAGAGCTAGGAAAAACATCGCTACCATCGCTAATTGCATCATTGGTCCTCCAGGAGCTTGTGCGAAAACCTCTGGTAAAACCAAGAATGTGATTGCACTACTGCCACCGCTAACCGCACTGAGTGGATCATCAACTACTGCGAATACTGCCATCATTACCGTCAATCCGGCGATGATAGAAATGCTATTATTAGCCAGACACATTGTCGCTGCATTGAGAGTTGTATCCTCATCCTTGCGCATGTAAACCGAGTAAGTAATCGCCATACCCATACCTGCTGAGCAAGACCAAGCAGATTGTGAAAGCCCATTTATCCAAGTCTCAGGTTCCATCAGATATTCGGGTTGAATACTGAACATGTAGACGAACCCATCAAGAGTACCATCTTCTAAATCCATTACAAAGGAAAGGAATAGAGCTGCAAAGAGTAGAATGAAAAGTGATACCATCAAAGTGACATTGACCTTTTCGATGGCTTTAGCACCCTTCCAAATTGCAGCCATCGTAATGATGACTGCAAGTGCTTGAAATGCGACGACTTCTAGTGGATTTTGTAGAAATGAATTCCACACCTCAACGGTATCGACTTCACTTGTCAGACCACCACGGATGGCGGTCTGGAAATAATTCAGACACCATCCTGTAACGACTGCATAATAGAATCCGATCGCAGTCGAAATCCATGCAGTCCACAATCCCATCCATGCCATTCCTCGACCAGCGAAAATTCGGAATGTACCGACAGTTCCGGTTCGGCTACGCTTTCCAAGAGCGAACTCCGCGATAACCAGTGGAATCGACCAGAGAAAGAGGAAAATTAACCAAGGAACTAGGAAAGATCCTCCGCCGTTAGCGCCAACCATTCGCGGAAATCGCCAAATATTGCCAGTTCCAATCGCCGCTCCGATAGTTGCGAAAATAAGTCCAAGACGACCGCTAAATTCGTCTGAGGAAGATTCCTCAGCAGGAGCCTGCATTAGGAGGCTTCCTCCGAATCTATTTTTTCCGGTAATCCTATCACACCGATATTATCATCGAACATTGCTTTCAGAGTATAACCGAGACCACCCCAAACCATTGTGGCGATAAAGGCAAACATCAGCAGAGCCAAAATAGACGAGCCGAAACCGGCTCGATAAGGAATAGACATTTCATAATAACTTCCGCCTTCCTCGAGAGAAGGATAAGAGAATGGGAAGGCACCATTAGTAGTTCCTAACATCGCTTTGTAGTGGATTTTACCAACAGATGTATCCGGAACTGGAATACCTGCTTCGACGATCGTTCCATTGCTTCCATCCAACAATATACAAGATAATTCAGTTTCAGCAAAGGCTGATTTTTCCCATTCAACCGCAATCCATTCGGTCGGGCCAAAGTCATCTTGTTGACGTGTTGGCTCGACCAATCGCCACATCAAATGTGTGCGATTGATATCTGTTGTAAAGGGGAAAGTAGTATCCAAACAAAGTCCAATTGGAATCTCACCATTCTTTGGAACGAGGATTTCGTCCGGCGAAGCTAACCATTGGGAGCTGGTTGTATTTTCAATACCGACAATAGCTCGATAGCGCGGGTCATCAGCGATTTCAATCATATAGAACGGGACTCCGAGGTTTCGAACAGCAGTATGAGCGATGTCCTCGGGATATTCGTGGAAGGCATTACCAATCTCAATAGTGTAGCAGTAGGAATTGTGAACGCCATAATGCCAATCACAGAAATCTCCAGTTGTTGGGTAAAGGTCTGAAGATTGCATTGGAGCATAATTTGTCATATCGCCCATTACTTGACCGTGGTATACGAGGTATTCATCATCTGGAGAATAACAATTTGTGCAGTGCCCCCAAGGCCACAATACTAGTTCAGAGAAAGAGTGCCAAGTCAATGAAACCTTGAACTCGGAAGCCCCATCGCCATTATCGTCATTCATTTCTGTTAAATCTTGAATGAATTTTGTTTCGGGTTCAGAATTACCGCCCATCCAATCCTCATCGGTGAGTCCGTCAGCATCATCGTCCTTGCCGTCGACGTGATCTTCGTTCAATTTACCATCTTCATCTTGATCGACGGTATCGACTGGTCCATTGTAGACATCGTTATTCGGCCCGCTAGCATAACACATTCCAGGAAACAATGGGCCGGTTGCGCCGAGTGGGGCTCCCCACTCGAATTGGTAATTTCGATTTAGATCAACACCGTCACATCCCTCATCGACCTCTTCATCGACATCAGGAATAGGTGTGACTCCAGTGACGGTGTTGTCACGCAAATTCTTGCGCCATCCGCTGGTTCGGCAGTTCTCCCATGCGGATTCGCCACAGTATTCTTCTCGGTCATACCGATTGCCATCAACATTCAACATCGGTATGATGTAGATTTCACGAGTATTGATCATATCGGTAATGAATTGCTCTGAGAAATCTTCGTCAACACCGAGGTCGCCTGGACCACAAGCAACTCCATCCCCATTACTATCTTGGTTTGAAGAGTTTAGACTAAGACAATCTCCGTCATTATCAATACCGTCCCAGCCATCTTCATCGACCAAGCCATCACCATCATTGTCGACTCCGGCCATGCCGTAATAGTAAACAACGGTCTCAATGAACATCATCGGAACCTCGTAAGACATCCACTCCCGTGCATGATGATTTCCGACTAACATGACATCAGGGCGGTCTGCGTAATTTCCACAGTCACCGACGTAAACGTTACACTCACCTCCAGCAACATCACCAGTAATCTTCAACCAAGGACTTGCATGATTGTAAAACCAACCTTCGTAATCATCAATTCCCATCTGATCGCCACGAGCGTTGACTCCGCCGACCAAACCTTCGTGGTAAGAAATGAATTCCGAATTTCGGTCGGCAAGGGTTTGCATTCTCTCCTTCATGGAAAAGTAATCATGGTATTCTCGAAATTGCAGTTTATCATTGCCATACCATGGAAATACCTGATTCAGATAATCATCAGACCAGATATCTTCAGGTGACACTTCTTCGTTTGCTTCTTGGGCATTGGCTGGACCGATTAGAGCCATCGGTGCAAATATCGACAACAGCAGCGGTAATATTAGTGTAATCGCTGGCACTCTGCGAGGATTAGAAATCAATCTAAATTCAGAACTGTGGTTGCTGGACGCCATGCTAACACTCTATCGAACTGTAAGGGGGTCTTGAAAGCCTCGCATTACCGGTCCATAGGACCGTAGGCGGTTTGATAAAGGGCTCATTGGGCGATAGGCCATGGAAATACTCAACGACTTCATGAGTGGAGAGGAATTATTACTCGGTTTTTCGAGTGGAACTTTAATCGTATTTTTGGCAACCGCATTGATTAGCATCTCGATTGGAATGTTTGCTAGTAAGCTAGTTTTCCCAATTGTGATGAATCTATTTTCGAAAACAGATAGAATCGATGGGGGGACATTAATCGCACCGAATTCACTAGGATGGATGATTGGTGCTTATGCATATAGTGAATCGATGAATTATATTTTATTGAATCTTGACCCGGTTTGGGATACATCTCTTATCGAAACCATCGTCACCTATGTTTACGCCGGTTTCGTCATTCTAATGCTAATTGCAGCTTATCGTCTAGTCGATTATCTCGATGCTTTCATCGTCGTTGAAGGTGAAGATATGGCTAGTCGACGCTCGCTTGCAAGCGTCGCAGAATCAGTTGGCCGAGTGATAGTCGTGGTCCTTGGTGCATTCGTATTAGCAGGATTGGCAGGAGTGCCACTCGCCCCAATCATCACCGGTTTGGGTATCACTGGATTAGCTCTAGCATTGGCAGCTAAGGATTCAGTCGCCAATATTTTCGGAGCAATTTCAATTCTAATCGATCAACCATTCAACATTGGTGACTGGATTATCGTAAAAGGAGTCGAAGGTGAAGTAGTCAATATTGGTCTGAGAACCACACTAGTGCGCACATCAGCAGATACGATGGTTACAGTACCGAATGCGCGATTAGTTAATTCGCCAGTAGAAAATTTCAGTAAGCGAAGATTCCGAAGAATAAAACCTAAATTTACCTTTGAAGAAGATAGCGCACCAGTGGCTCTACGACAATTTTGTGATAGACTTTTGACCAGTTCGAATGAGGATGCACGCACAATGAAAGAGGGAGATTCTTGGGTAAAAATTCAATCATTTGGTACAGCAATCGTAACCGTAGGTGGGAATTTCTATTGTATCTCCTCTGGATCGATTCAGCGAGAATTGACAGAAGACATCTTGATAATGGCTAGAGAAATTGCAGCAGAGTTAGAACTCAAATTCCATGAACCTCGTGTACGCAGTAACCTTTGAGCGTGAATAGATTGGCAAGATTAGTCCTCATCAGACATGGGCAATCCATATGGAATGCTGAGAACCGATTCACTGGCTGGACCGATGTTGAACTATCTGAAAAAGGTGAGAAAGAAGCAGCAGAAGCTGGCGAACAATTAGCCGATTTTGCCTTCGATATTGTCCATACTAGTGCTCTTATTCGCGCTCAACGAACCGCCGGAATAATCATGCAACACAACCGGGCATCAGGCGAAATTCCGACACGCAAGGATCAACGGTTGAACGAGAGACATTATGGGGCGCTTCAAGGATTGAATAAAGCTGAAACCGCTGAAAAACACGGCGCTGAACAAGTTCACATCTGGCGACGATCTTTTGATGTCGCACCGCCTGAAGGCGAGAGTTTGGAGATGACCGCAGCGCGAACAATTCCTTATTTCACAGACGAAATATTAAGTGATTTGGAATCGGGAAAAAATGTTCTATGTGCAGCGCATGGAAATTCTCTAAGATCGATAGTGATGCACATCGAGAACCTATCTCCAGATGAGATTATTAAATTGGAAATTCCAACTGGAATCCCGAGAATTTATGATTATGATTCGGGAAAATTCCAGCGAATCGATTAATTTCTCGAAGAAATTAATCCTTGTAAGCAACAAAAATTGGCTTTTCAGGTGGCAGAGCCGATTTTTTGTAAAGACGGAAGAATCCGAAGGAGATGAATGCAAAAGCTACTGGCATTATTCCTGTGCTATTTCCTAGAACCATCTGATAAAATGAAGATGCACTAAAAAATCCGAAGATGTACGAAAAAGCAGCCAAAATACGTGAATTAAACATGGATGATTGCATGCTAGGAACGTATTTGATAATCGAAACTGCTGGTTCCGGTTTTCCGGATTGATGTGAAACAGCTTCCAAAACATCGAGTAACATTTGCTCATATTCCCAAAAGAACACACCACCACGAGGCGTGTAGAATGCCTTTTCAGAACACAATTGAGGCGGTGCAGTAGACCTCCAACCCTCGATCAGACTAGAGCGGAGCTCGGTTAGATCTAGTTGTGATCTAGAATCATAATGGAGGCAATTCAGGTCATGAAGTAAAGAGGCGAAATCTCGAATAGCTGGAAATTCACAATTTGGTTTTGCTAAACAATCTGCCAATCTAGGCGGCCCAATTCGAATATCATATTCACCATCCTTATCAGCCTCTAAATCAGAAAAACGAACATCACCAAGTGAAGGAATACACATTGTTTGCTTGGTGTGTGGAGCACGCCAAATTGTATTGGCACGTAATCGAGCTTCAAGCCCTTCCAACCGCTTATTCCAGCGTTGAGGATCCGGAGGCGTTACACGCCCCGATTCGACCGCAGAATGATATCTACCCAATGCGGCCGCTGATCTAAACAAAATATCATTAACAACCTTAGAATCATCAAACTGAAGGGCCGTTTCTAACTCAAGATTGGCAGTTTTTTCTCGTTCTGTCCACTCGCGAACCAAAATGACATCGTGTTCGCCAAAAACATATCCTCCACTCGGAACAGAATTAGATTCGGGAGCTAGAGAAATACGAGCGCGCAAGCGCCCATCACTCCCCCAAGGTAATAATTCTGCACACCAGAATTTTCCAGACGAACTCAATTTTAGAACCAATCCACGCTTAGTCGAAATTGTCTCTTCAATAATGACTTCACCTTCTGGAAAATCGCCCCAAGATTCGAGCCCAGCGACCATAGAATTCCAATCACTAGCATCGATGGGCTCGATCAATTCTGCTTTCATCCCAATTCCGGCGACTACGATGTGCTCAAATCCTTCTGGCGCTTCAGAATCGGACTCAATTTGCCGCATTGAGGCAGGTCGCCAAACAGATTCAATCCCAGACATCGTGCCAACCCAGCATCCACGAAGTGGTATCTGACTTCATGGAATCGGTGGCAAATCCTTGAAACATGGAAGGACTAGGCAGGCCTATGGCTGAGGTGTCGGACATCCCACTCGCTGTCGATATGGACGGCACCCTAATCCTTTCCGACATGAGTTACATCAGCGTCACCCGTGTACTCTTCCGCCGTCCCTGGATGCTGGTTGGAATGCTTGTCAACGAATTTACCGGCAAGCGAGCGCAATGGAAGCGCGACCTTGCCACAAAACTGAATTTTGACCCAGCTGAACTTGAATATCATACCGCCTTTCTAGACTGGTTGACCGGTGAGGCTGCTCGTGGTCGCACATTAATTTTAGCAACTGCATCAGATAGAATCGTTGCCGAACAAATCGCAGCACATGTTGGATTGTTCTCTGACGTTATGGCTTCCGATACCAAACACAACCTACGCTCGCACAAAAAAGCTGAAGCATTAGTCGCTCGTTACGGCCTCGCAGGCTTCGGTTATTGTGGAAATTCTAAACATGATTTGGCGGTTTGGGAGCGGGCTGGCCAAGTTATTGTGGTAAATCCTGAGCGTGGTTTGCTAGAGAGAGTTGGTGAATCTGCTGACATCGTTTTCGAATAATTCCAATCCGACGACTTTAGGCACAGCGCACTTTCGGTAGTCTCATGAGTCGTGCGCGCAAATCAGCTGGTCGTCGCCTCGACAGATTCGCAAAATGGCTTCTAAAATTCAGAATTATCGCAATTCCAGCAGTAAAAATCGCTAATTCAAGCACCGCCTGGAGTTTTATTTCCAGAACTGATCGAATCAGAGCAAATCGATTACGTGATCGAATTAAGCAAGAAGCTCTACCTGAGCACATATCGATAATTATGGATGGAAATCGACGCTTTGCATGGAATGAAAGCGTTGAGAAAAACATTGGGCATGCTAGAGGGAAGGAGAAATTGAAAGAGGTCATGGATTGGATTCTTGATCTTGAAATCAAATATTTCACTGTCTATGCTCTTTCAACAGAAAATATCTCAGAGCGTGACCCAGACGAACTTGATGCTCTCTACGACCTCTACGTCAAAGGACTCAACGAAATCGCAGCTGACTCGCGAATTCACTCAAAAGGTGTCAAAGTGCAAGCGATCGGACGCACTGAATTGCTACCCGACCGCGTGAAAAAAGCGATTCAGCAGGCTGAATCGAAAACAGCAAAATACTCAAATTATCTATTCACTGTTTGTTTAGCCTACGGTGGGCGAGAGGAAATTGTCGACGCGGTAAGGAGGGTTGCAAGCGAGCATGCGAGTGGTGATTTAGCTTTAGAGGAAATTAATACCCAACAAATTTCTGAACGACTTTACACAGCAAATTTACCAGATCCTGATTTAGTCATTAGAACGAGTGGTGAAGAGAGAATTTCAAACTTTTTGCTTTGGCAAATTGCCTATGCTGAACTTCACTTCACCGATGTCCACTGGCCTTCGTTTTCGAAGCAAAACTTGTACGAAGCTATCGATGATTTCCAAAAAAGGAGACGACGATATGGCCAATGAGCAATGTCCTGAATGTGGTAGAGATGGCTATCACAGCCCATCTATCACCGTCGATGCTGTCGCTATTCGTGACGGTGAATATGGACTGGAAATTTTAATGATTAAGCGTGGACCTAAACCATCAGAATGGGCTGGAATGTGGGCTTTTCCGGGTGGTTTCGTTGATTATGGCGAGGATCCAGAGGATGCGGTTTTACGGGAACTAGAAGAAGAAACCGGCGTTGTTGGGAGAAATCCCGTTGCATTGACAATTCTCGGCGCACCGGGGAGAGATCCTCGCAAACATTGTGTTGGAATTTTCTATCTGGTTGAAGTCAATCCGACCGCTGCACCTATCGGAGCAGATGATGCGGTCGATGCAGCTTGGTTGCCAATTGGGAATTTAGGTGTGGAAAATGTAGCCTGTGACCACGCATCGGTCGTTGATTTACTACGTGAATAATCCTATGACCTCAAGGTGGCTCGGCGAGTCATGGCAAAGAAAGAAGCAATCGATCTCGGAGGCATGCGCCTCGCCCCATACAGCCCATGTGTTAGTGTAAAAGACCACATTTGGGTAGCCGGACAAATCGGCACTGATGGTGGAGACACACTGAAAGAACAAGCGGCTAAATCACTTGAGAAAATCGATGGGCTGCTCGCTGAAGCGAATTCATCGAAAGCAGATTTAGTAATGGTCACGGTCTTGCTAACTGATATGGCTAATTTTGGAGATTTCAACGAAGTTTACGGTGAATGGTTGGATGGTACAATTCTACCTGCACGTGCGGCCTTTGCTGTCCGAGAATTACCGGGTGGAGCCTTAGTAGAAGTTGTTGCAGAAGCATTCCGTGGTTCAGGTAGCACAGAATAATACAGCAATTCCACGATGGAATCATCAATGAGAAGGTAGAGGATTGGCTATGAGCGTCTTCAAGGCTTACGATATTCGTGGTCTTGCTGGAAGCCAACTCGATGCTGAATTTGCCGAGCGCCTCGGAAAGGCGCTCGCTACACATCTAGATGCTGACACAGTTGCTGTCGCCCGAGATATTCGTGAATCTGGACCTGAACTTCACGCAGCATTTCTCGTTGGTCTCACCTCGACTGGTGCGAGTGTTCTCGATTTAGGAATCACAACAACAGGTGTACTTTACCGAGCTACCGTCGACTTACCTGTTGATGCTGCCGTAGTTGTTACCGCCAGCCACAATCCACCCGAATACAATGGATTCAAAATTTGTCGAGGAGCACTACCGATGGCTGGTGAAGAATTACAAGAATTGAAAGCAACTTTTGATGCAGGAAAATTCCGAGTCTCAGAAAACTCTGGAAGTATTACCGAAATGCCTGAATTTGAAGATCAATATTTGGCAACGGTTATCGAAAATGCTGGTAAACCAATTCGTCCAGTAAAAATTGCAATCGATTGTGGAAACGCTGTACCAGGGCCACTTTCACTTCAATTGATGGAGCGACTCGGAGTTGAAGTCATTCCAGTATACTGTGATTGGGATAACCAATTTCCAAATCACCCCCCTGACCCGACTCGACCGAAAAATATGGTCGATCTCGCAGCAACAGTAGTCGAAAATAGCTGCGAGTTCGGAATTGGCATGGATGGAGATGGTGACCGAATTGGAGTTGTCGATGAAGCTGGTCGATTTATTCACCCGGATAGATTGATGGCAATTTTTGCAACCGATATTTTGAGTGAGCGGGTCGGTGGAACCGCTGCTGAAAGAACCGTGTTTTTCGATGTAAAATGTAGCATGGCTTTGGAGGAGGTTATAGTTGCCGCTGGTGGAATTCCAAAAATGGTTCGAACAGGACACTCATTCATGAAACGCGAATTGCGAGATAACCCCGATAGTCCGCTTGCCGGAGAAATGTCAGGCCACTTTTTCCTGCACGATCGCTGGCCTGGATTCGATGATTCATTATACAATACCGCTAGACTGCTCGAAATTATTGCCCGTGACCCAAGCCCAGACAATGGTGGGCCAACCTTTTCTTCACGGTTTTCAAACCTTCCAAATTATCCCTCGACTGGCGAAGCAAAAGTACCTCTTCCTGGTGAGCGTGAAGCCATTATGTCCGCGGTTGAAATCGCCTTTTTAGACATGGAAAAATCAACCGTCGATGGAATTCGTGTGAAATATTCTGACGGTTGGTATCTATGCCGACCAAGTAATACTGAACCAATCCTTGTGATGCGTGCGGAAGGGCGTAATCAAGCTGCGCTCGATACGATAATCGCAGACGTTAATCGACGAATTGGTGGAATGATTGACTTAGAAAATCTAGTCTAATTATTCCATTCCACCGTTTGACATCAACAGCGGAATTGCAACAATCAATCCACAGATAGCATAGAAAAATATCCCACAAAATCCAGATAATCCAGCTAATGCTGCACCTCCTGAATCTCCTATCCCCATTGAATCGCCCAACAAAAGAGGTGAGACAATTGATCCAATCCAAGAGATACCGAAAGAAGCGAAAACTAACCATACTCCTTGCTTTTCGTATTTCGTCATCTTATATCCACCAAAAATCGAAAGACCACTTGAGGCCAATCCGAAAAGCACAGTTACAATTTTGTAAGTGACAGAGGTTGTGATTGGGTTACCATTCATATCGGCCGCCCCAAAATCAAACAATGTTAATGGTATACTCAATACCCCAAATGCTCCCAGAATTATTAAAATCCAACCGATTACCACCGCTGCAGAACTTTTCGGACCGATCAATGGATCACCTGATACAAAGATTGTTTTCGGAGGCGATTGGTCGGCTGTTGGAATTCCATCAAACCAAGGTTGTTCAGTATCTGTACCAGGAGATTTTTCTTCCATGATACCTGATGATTGATAATAACCTTAATTGTTTAGCCGGCACTAAAGGTAATAATAACCGATTTACTTATGCAGAAATCTTTGGTGGCCGCGCTGTTGCCACTGTAGCTTAGCTCGGTATAGCGTCTGATTCGTAATCAGAAGATCGGGAGTTCAAATCTCCCCTGTGGCTCCATAAAAGAAATCAAGGGTTTTTTGTCTCAAGTGAATCAAGAATTGTTGCGTATTTCGCCTTAGAGCGCTCCAGTGCATCGATTACCGGCATAAATTCACCAGATAATAATGACAAAACAGAGCCCCCTCCTGTGCTATTGTGAGTAACTTGGTCGGCAACTCCTCGATTGCTGACCAGTGCACTTGTGTGACCACCACCAACGATTGTCACAGCGGAAGTTTCGTAGCACATATTCAAAATTTCAATCGTTCCAAAGGCGAAACCAGATTTTTCGAAGTAAGATGCTGGTCCGTTCCATAAAATGCAACCAGCATCCAAAATCAATGGGCGCATTGCCATCATCGTCGCGATTCCAATGTCGTAGATAGGATACTCGGTCGGTAAATTTTCGATACTTTTTGCTACACGCTTATCATCCACACATACTGCAACATCGATTGGAAGCAAAAAGATTTCAGAATGATTCTCTATCAAATATACTGCCATTTCCCAAGTCGATTCAAATACCTCACCATGTGCATTCCGAATGAAATTTTTATTCCACTCTCCAATATCGATTCCACTCGCCCAGAGCATTAAATTTCCAACCACTCCAACTACTGGAATTGTGTCGACGATTCCCTTGCCAATGAGATTTTTTGCAACCCTCAATGAATCGTCGCATTTCGTCCCGCCGAGTATGGCAACATATGGGCGGGGCGGGTCATTAACTGCAATTTGCAGACAGTTCACTTCAGTTGCCATCAACCTGCCTGCTACACATGGAACAATTTCAGCAAAACCGGTAAGTGAAGGTGAATTTCTATGTGCAGCAGCGAAAGCGTCTGTGACATATACATCAACATATGGAGCTAATTTTGAGACAATTTCTGAACTTGCAGTGATTTCTGGTGAGGCTCTTTTCATCGAATTTTCATCATCGTGCATTCTGATGTTATCGAGGAATAAAATCTCACCAATATTCAATTCTTCAATCGCTTTTATCGCTTCATCACCACAAATGTCAGGAACGAATTTGACCGTTTTTCCGAGCAACCGAGAAATTCTGTCAGCATGTTGAGACATATTAGTAAAATCTGATTTTCCCGGTCGAGATTGATGACCGATCATGACAATTTTTGAATTTTCCATCGATTGTAAAGTTGGTAAAATCGCACGTAATCTACTGTCATCTAAGAAGGCCCCTGTCGATGGTTCGAGAGGTGAATTTACATCAACGCGATAGAGTATACACTTGCCACCGAGGCGGACATCGTCGAGTGACAGAACGCCTCCCACGATTACCGCGAAAAGCCGACACCCTTTGACCGTAATGGATGCTCACCATCTTGAATAGCCTTCCCCAATGCTATTGTGTCCGTGGGTTAACCCACCTGTATGAACTGGGATGTGGGCCGTTTGTCCGGGCACGATGGTGCCGATTGGCGCGTGCCCGTTTCAGAGTTGGAAGAACGCCGGAGTAAGTTGGCTTCTGCACTAGCTGAGTCAGGATTTGAATCAGCATTAATCGATGATCCTGTAGAATTGTATTATCTGACTGGCGGTCGACAAAATGGAATTTTGTTGGTTGGTGCAGAAGATTCTGGAGTCCAAACCACGCATTTTGTTCGTCGCTCTCTCGAGAGGGCTATTTTTGAATCGGGTGGAAGTGATGCTCCAGACCCGATTGTTTCTCAACCTCGCATGGGTGAGTTAGCAGATACTATTCGCTCGCTTGGCGGCACTCAAACTCCAGCGATGTTGGCTGGAAAATTACCGCATGATCGCTGGAGTTTTTTTGCGAATAAATTATCTTCTCTTTCTGGCGAAATAGGCGACTGCACGCCAATTATGTATGGGTTACGAGAAGTAAAATCAACGTGGGAAATCGAGATGATTCGTGAAAGTGGCCGGATTAATCAAACGATGTTCGAATCGGTTCGAGCCGGTGGTGGTTTGGGTAAAACCGAACTTGAGTTGGCAGCGATGGCCGATTCTGTTAGTCGCGAAGCTGGATTTGGCGGGCGTATTCGAATGAGAAAATGGCCGATGGATTGCGATCGGGTCGTAGTTGTTGCTGGTAAATCTGGTGCAATCCCTTCCTACTTCGATTCCGCCATCGGCGGAATCGGCGCGAGCCCTATCTCTTCTCTGGGCGCTGGCCATGGAAAAGTCGAATCAAACTCTCCAGTCGTCGTCGATATCGTTCACGTTCACCGAGGATATGTTTCAGATTGCGCTAGAATGTTTTCAGCCGGCTCATTGAGTGAAATATGGTTGAGCCGGCTTGATGATATGGTCGAAATTCGTAAAGCGGTCACCGCGAGCCTCGGCCGTGGTGAAAATTGCTCAAAAGCTTGGGAAATCGGCAATGAAATGGCTTCTGAAATGGGTCATTCCGACAATCTAATGGGAATTCTTCCGGATAAATCGTACTTCCTCGGGCATTCGGTCGGCCTCGAACTAGATGAGACTCCGGTAATCGCTCAGGGATTTGACCGACCCTTGCCAATAGGTGGAGTGATGGCAATCGAACCAAAAGTAATCCATCCAGAAGGTTGTATTGGTACGGAAGATCTCTTTGTACGCACATCTGAAGGTATGGAATTTTTGACGATGGGAGACAAATTCCCAATCCTTTCGGTGTGGTGAAATATCCAAAAAACCTACCGTTTCAGTTTTCGGCTCTAACGACCTCTCTTCAGTACCTGAAGTTGAGAAATTAGTCGATGTTGAAGCAGCGAAAATATGGTTAATTTCGACACTAAACTTGTGAAATCATTGATGTTCTCTAACCCCTCCGACAAGTTATGTCCCGAGCCAGACAGGCAACACAGCGCCGTCTGGCTCGTATACTCAGAGGCCGAAAAGAGCCGCATGGGAAACCTTTCACAGATGAAGGATTCTTACGTGGAGTCGAAATTAACGATGCGGGAATTGTCGAATTATGGGTTCAACCAAACCATCCACATTGCCCTTGTTGTCTCGACGATTTGATTGAATTAAGAAAAGAGATTGGGAAAGCAAAAGGTATTCTCGCTTGCCACATCGAAATTGTTGGAATTCCTCATTCGGAACGTTGGACTGCAGCTGTAAACGAATGATTTTCTAAATTTCTACTCATTTTCTTTTTGCCACGTCTTTTCTTGACGTTTCTCGACCTCAGATATTTTTGATTTTACTCGCCCACCAAGCCACCATATTGCAATGAACAATCCGAAAAGATCAAAGAGAATAAAAGCCATCAACTTTCCATTGGTAAAATCAATCATTTCTAAACCTCATAATGGTGGGATAACATCGATATCGCATGCACCTTTCGGCTCCATACAGCATGCGAGAATGCCTCCGTCTTCAATCAATAATTCATCGAGTCCTGGTGGCAATGGATTTGGATATTCTATTTCACCCGATTTCAATCGTACCAGGCAGGTTCCACAATTTCCCGATGTGCAATTAGTCGGAATCTCGACTCCAGCTCTCTCTGCAATCTCAACAATCGGATCATCATCAGTAATTTCAGCAGAGCCGATTAACAACTCACCACGGAAGAATCGAACGATGCCCACGAGGTGGCGAGAAGCCTTCGATTCTTCAATTGCCGCATCAACATCAAGTAAGAATCTGAAGAAAAATGCAGAAAATTAGTGACTCAACGGTCTTCCCAGCGTGTCCAACGGCCGGTTTGCTTGTTGAAGTAAAGTCCAGCTTTCTTCATCCATTTGTTGAATTTCGTTGCACCAGCACCTGTTGCAAGAATGAATTCTTCTCGGTGTTCTTGCGCTTGGATGTATCCCTTTGCTGCAATTGTCTGGTCAATCCAATCTTCAATGCTCATCAAACCACCAGATAACTTGCTAGCTTCAACCGCTGCTTCGAGTTCTTCAACGCTGGCACCCGTAGACTCCAAATCTCGCATCATCAAATCGGTAACACTCGGGGCTTCGGTCTTCTTCGGAGGTTTGACTACCTTCAGACGTGGGCTACAATTTGGATCGATTGAAATTCTGCTTCCATTACTCAATTTATCCTCTACAAATTGTGCCATCGGTGCGCGGAATTCCGTCTCACAATCCCAGCAAATGAGCGAAAAATCACTCAAATCTTCCTGAACATTGCCACCACGAGGATCCATTTCTTCACCACATTTTGGACACGCGTGCAAACAAAGAATTGGAGCGATTTTTCGACGGAAATCCACAATGTCTTGTGGAGTTCCGACCAAACCTAACAATTCGTGGTCACGAGCAGCTTCCAAACCACGAGTTTCTAATTGATCCTTCAATTTTGAGCGCTGATTATTTTCGTCTTCTTCGTCAAAAATATTCCCTAATTTGACTATGAGCTCAATCGTTTTCCCAAGTCGGTTCATCACGAGTTTACGCTCGCGAAATTGTTCGACTCGAGCAATTCGCAACTGCTCTTTCTTTTCCAGCAGTTCAGTATGCAAATCCTTCTGCTCGCGCTTGAATCGCTGTTCCTCGATTTTATCGACTTTCTTTTTCTTACCTGAATCGGAAAGAACATCAGCGAGAAATCGTTGTTGAGAAGAAGCGCGCGGACCGGATTTGACTGCATCGAGAACAGATATTGCAATCTCTTCTTTCAATCCGTAATTATTGATTAAAGTTTCAGTGTCGAGAGTTTTTAAATCACCAACTTTAATTCCACCATCAGAAAGAATCTGTGCAGTCTTAGTATCGATGCCCCGGCGCAGTAGTGCCAGATAGGTGTCCTTCTTTGCCATGACAATCAGCCTCGGTTTGCAGGTTGGCGCGTAGCCCCTGCTGTGTCCTGCCCAACCAAGCGTCGGCTATGAATGCGTGGTTTATTCGGTCAGAAATCGCCCTCAAATGACGAAATTGCATTAGCAATCATCGCCCATTCTTCCGGTTCCATCACATCTGGCCGTTCCTCGAACCATTCAGAATCCAATCCCTCTGGTGTATTCTCGTAAATATGGTTCATCGCCGCATTCCATCTAGCCTTGTGCCAGCCCTTGACTCGACTCAATCGTCGCGGCGGCTTCGCGAGCAGAGAACGCAATTTTTTTCGTCTGCTAGCAAAACAATGTTTTGTGATAATTTTGAACATTTTTCGATTAATTGTTCCTACTTCTTCAATACGATTGACTGGATTCAAAACGACTAGACGCGAATTAATCCGTGGTGCTGGACTAAATGCACCCCCTGGAATCTTTCTGTCCAGTTCAACATCGAAATCTAACCAAAGTGAGAGTCCGAGTGTGCTGAGTGAACCAAAATGATCCATTGACATTCGCTCAGCGAATTCATCTTGAACAAGTAAAATAATAACATCAAATGGATTTTTTGCGTGATGTTGTTGAATTTTTTCTAAAATTGGACTTGAAATTTGATATGGTAAATTAGCGATTAAATGCGATGCCTTTTCAGGCCATTTTATCTTCAATGCATCGCCTTCAATTATTGTCAATCTACCATCGCCATCACCGAATACACGATTCAAATGAGCGATGGCTTCAACATCGATTTCTAACCCAGTCACAGTTGCACCAGAGCGAAGCAATTCTAGTGTCAATGAACCAGGACCTGGGCCAACTTCTATGACATGAGCGTTTTCATCTAATGGAAACCCTGCTTCATCGGCCAATTCAACCGAGCGAGAAATAACTGATTCATCTAACAGAAAATGTTGTCCTAAGTTTCTGTCTGGAATAATTCTGTCACGCAGTAAATCAACTAATAATCGTGCGTCAAGATCATCCATGTCAACACCGTCAATCATCGGTGCGAATCATCAAGTCCAGTAATCGCAAATTATTCGATGGATCTTCCATTTCTCGATGATATCGCTCCGCTAAAAGACGAATGGAATCAATTTCACAAGCTGCATCCACTTCTTCGAAACTCATCCAACCTGCGCCGCCTCTTGATTGAACCATTTTTTGAGCCTTCGAACTGCCTATACCGCTCAATAATTGGAATGCATGAATCTTCAATGAAATTGCATTCGCTCGATTATAGAAATTCAAATGTCGCTCAGGATCTGCCTCAATTAAGCTGACGATTTCATCGATTATTGAATCGGAAGCCACTGGGCTCAAATCACGAAATCGCAGTCTCGAAATTGGACCGATTCGAGAATCATCTAATTCAATTCGTGAGGATGATGTCAATTCACCAGGTTTGTCGACACGTGCACGGACGATGTAAAGTCGCGGCTCGGAAATCGCTTGTATTTCAAATCCAAACGGACGTCGCTCAGTGATATCCAAAACCCGAATATGAGTTTCATTGGCCAAAGGACCTTCTTCGTCCGCCGAATCAAACGCTCCGCCCGCATGCATGACGCTCACCCTTTCAGACAGGTTATCCCTCAAGAAAGGATTCGTTGAGGGTAATTCACCGTTTTCCTACGTTCAGAGAACATGTTGGCGGATTGTAGTGATGATATCCTCGATTTCAGAAGTATCCATCGCAATCCGCTTGCTAGAAATAATCACGCGCACGTCGGAGACTCGCATTGGAGTTAATTCTGCCAATTTCGCGCAAATTTCTGGATTATTTACAAGTTTTTCATTTGAGGTTAAATCATTGTAGAGTGCGGTGAAAACCTTAGGATCTGTCTTCATTCCACCACGATTAGTAGAAGCTGCCCACTCAGCGTGTTGTAGAGCCATTATCTGCTCGTATGAAAGTTCTCCACGGCGTTGGTTTGCACTCGCGAGTAAATCGCGAACGGTTGCGTAATCAATAAATTCTCGCTCACTCATCTAAATCATTCCTGGATTGGTCTTAGGTGCTCTGGACGAGCTACAACAGTCTTTAACATGTTTTGGTCTTTTACATTAACGACGTAAGCGCGGCCTTGTTCGCCAGCAATTAAGCCAGTCTTACCTTGGAAACGGCGGTGGGGCATACCCTTGTGTTGTGCACCGTCGAGAACGATTGCAACACGATCACCAATCTCGTATTGATGCATAACGCGATTGATGAAAATGCGTCCGCGCTCGGACTTGCTCTTGCGTAGAATTGAGCGCGTACCTTGGCGCTGTCCGTGTGTGCGGGTAACCATATTCTCACCTTACCGACCATAGGTCGTGGAAGCGGGCGACCTGCCTCGTATTCTTAAGGACTCGGATTTGCAAAATATTTCACTCCGAATGAATTTCCTGTACATCTAGCCATAGTACCTCGCAGTCGAGGCCTCCGAGAACGCTACTAATCGAAGGTATAGTTCTGCCCTCGTCCGAATGAACCAGTTCCTTAACGTAAGTTCCAGCCTCACATTGCAATGTGAATTGGGCTTCGTCGCCTTCGACAAAAACGTCACTGACTGAATTGACCGTTCGATAACGAGTTTTGGCGGCTCTTCGGTGCGAAACTCGCTTAGGAGTCTCTTGAGCTAATTTAACACCAGATAATCCCAAAATTGATTCGATAACGAAATCTTCCTCTGGCATTTCTTCGACGCGGAATCGAATCGTATAGGATTTTTCTGAACGAGTTTCTTTGACGCGTCGAACCTCAGCACGATCCGACCAGCGCAAACTATTGATTTCAACACGATCTTTTGCTTTCAAATTAATCGCTTTTTGAATTTCTTCGAGGTCGGTACGACGTCGTTGAGGTCGCTTGATTTCCATGACGAAAGGCCGACCCCGACCAAGACAACGAACATCAATATCTTCACGTCCCATTCCATGGAATGAAGTATCTTCAGCATCGAGAGCGATTCGCAGTGGTTCACCAATCAAATCCTGCACAGAATCAAGATACTGCAAGCCGGTTTCTGAACAAGATTCACAACCATCTCCACGCCCACGGCAGGCACGACAAGGCCATCTTGTCTGGGGAATTCCACGTTCTAATTTGAGGTATCGTCCAAACAAAAATACCGGACGAACATCGACTGAAACACGAAGTGTGAGCCCATCGATTAAAATCATTAAATCGGGTTTTTCTTTGACAAACTGCACTTCGTTAACATGTGTCAACAAAACTTCTTGAATTGCATCGACAAAAGCTGATTTCATCGGTTGAGAACCGGGAGAACCATGGCGAGTGCGTATTCGATCTTCCTCTTCGACGAGATCTTTCGGCATATGAATCCCGAGTTGAATAGAGGAATGATCAACCTCGCCAGTTTGGTCGATAATACGAATTACAATATTCTCCACATCATCGAATAAGTCTTCACAAAGTGGACATAAATCTGGCTTATCTAATGATTCTAATTCCGAATTGCGAGCGCGGGCTTCAGAGCGAATTTCTGCGCCACCAGCCGCACCCTGTGCGGCAGTTCTGCGACCAGCAAGTCGTTGTAAACAATGGTCACAGGAACCAATTCGAATCAAATGTTCAATCCCAAGAGGAGCTGGGCAAGGCGGTGCATCCCAGTTGATGACAGAGCCTTGAAATTCGAAATCGTCACCATCAAACCACTCATCTTCCGAGGGTTCTACGATTTCGGTGGCCTCATCAGTATCAACTACAGAATAAGCGTAGCCAGCACTGGCATAGGTCGACCAATCGTCTTCATCGGAATCCGGATTGCCCGGGTTAGAATCGTTTGACTTGGGTTCGTCTGGCATTATTATCACCTATCGCTGGTACGGAGGGAATCCGCATCTACGACGATTGAGCGAAAGAAGGGTCACCTTTGAGCGCTTCTACTAAGAAAATCAAAAATCAAAAATACAAATTCACTGTTTTTCAGGCACTGCCTGACCACCAGCATCGCAAATTTGTCTAAGCAATTTGAATGAATACAAGCCGCTTGAACAGCCACTTGGCCACTCGAATCTTATCGCATATCTACCGATAACTCCTACCACTGGCTTGGTCATTTGCATGCGCATCAGCGACTCTTTAAAATCGAGAATTAATTGTTTATTTTCTTGTCTTGGCCTGCATTTTGCACAAGGGCAAGCTAATCTAACTTTGATATAGCCTAACTCAAATGATTTATTGTCGGCGAACCTCAATACACAGCTTTCGTCACCGCGTTCAATATCGGTTAGTATATTCTGATTATTTTCCGACATTGACAAAAACCCTTCATTTTGTATCTCGCTCGACTTACTCGACTTGAACCCACTCATTCAACCGAAATGATACTCGGGCCATTTTTCGATTGAGATTGCACTCGATTTCTCCACTGCGCCAACGCCCCTAGCATTGCGGGAGTGGTAATCAAACTTGCAAATAACGACAAGCCAATCATCACTGCACAGAAAAGTCCGAAGCTTGCAAAGAATCCCATTGCAGATTGTCCGATGATTAGGAAACCGGTTACATCCGAGACGGCTGAACCGACAAGCGCCAATCCTGCCGCCCCACCTATCGCTCGTATCGAATCATCAACACTCGCTCCTTCACTTCGCTCTTCTCGATATCGCTCGACGACGTGAATAACATAATCGATACCAACACCCAATGACATTGCTGCGATGGCTACAGTCACCATATTCAACCCATATCCCGCCATTGCAATTATAGCATAAAGCCAAATCACAACAATGACAATCGGTGTGGTCGTAAATATTGCTAATGAAAGTGAACGAGCACTCCAACGACCGGCACCATACAATAAAAGAAGTCCGAGAACAGCTGCAAATGTTGGGTTTACCGTAAAGTAAACATAAACTAGAATTGCGACAATAATTGGCATCGAAATTGCCAAATCACGAAGTGAATAAGCGAACTGCCCGACACTTTCAACTGATACTGGTCTAAATCCCCACCAGAGCATAATCAAACAAAACAAAACTCCGAGCAGCAAAGATCCTTGCAACTCATTTTGCATACTCGACGAAGCGATATATCGGGTCACCGGATCTCCAGTTGGAATCGCCCAAGTCACTGGGAAATCTTCGCTTACAGAATCTAATTTCGCACGCTCAGATATATCGCTAGCCGCTAATTCTTGGAAAGGCTGCATATCGATTTTTAATTCATCTAATACCAATTCAACCAAACTGAATTGCTCAGCATTGGATATTCCCCAACGCATTGTCATCCGCTGATATTCAGGCAATTCTCCTCCATCGCAGAGGTGTACAGCAGCCTGGTCTAGTACACAATTTGGTAAGATATAAAGAGCAGAAATACTCGCTGGAATCTCAGGGATAATTCCACCAGCAGGAACGCCATAAGTGAATAAAAATCCATACATAAACCGCAAACAATCACGGTCGGTCTCATCTGGTAAACCCGTTGATTCAACCGAGCAGTCTAATGATTCTGAATTCCAACCAGCATTATCAAATGGAGTAGTATCGATTGCCATACTCGCCTTCGCGAACCAAATTAATTCATCGATTGCGTGCATCTCTGGCGTACCCAACGGTGTCTTTGTATACTTACCGGGATCATTTTCTGATTCATTCAACATATTCACTCGAGTGGCCTGAATTGCTGCGTAAACTCTCGGGTCAAGCATATCGCCTTCGATAATTACTGCAGCCGGTTCACCCTCATCGCTAAATCTTGTATTTACCAAAACGATTCCTTGGGCAAAGTCGGATTCTTCTGCGAGGAAATCTTCGACTTTGAAGTCGCCTTCTAAACTCATCATCACCGGAATGGCGAAGGCGGTTGAAACGAAAATTAACGCAAGGATAATTGTCGAATGCTTTGAAGAAGTTGTGGCGATATTTGCCAACCAATCCTCTTTGACCATGTGGACTTTTTCTGAATCTTCTTCGACAAGTTTACCCCGTTTGTCCATAAATAAATCCCAATCCATTCTAATGATTGGACCCCATAAACCAGTCAGAATAAAAGCGGCTCCAACACCAAGAGCTGCTTCGATTCCGAACGATCTTAGCGCAGCAATATCAGAGGTGAGATTAGCAGCGAAGGCAGCCATTGTAGTGAATGAAGTCAGCATTATCGCTCGACCCACGCGTGTAAGCGAAGCATGTGCTGCACCTTCAGGAGATTGGCCATCTCGTCGCTCCTCCTTGTAACGGTGTAATGCGTGAAGACTATCGTCGATTCCTAATGCTAATACCAATATTGGTAATAAATTTGAAAATTGACTTCGACTAATTATTTTGATTCCGAGTGCATCGCCGCCAATAATTCCCCAGCCGATTAATCCCTGCATCCAAAGTAGGCTGAAACCCAAAGTTGCAGTTACAATTGCAACATCAGAAAATCGTCGCAAACTAAGCCACAAAAGCCCAATTATTGCAACTACCATCATTCCCATCAAGATGAGTGATTCCTGTAATTCACGATTAACTTCAACATTAATTCCTTCACCTATCAACATCGAGATTGTTAATTCATCAGAACTTCGAATGCTAGCTTCCATTGCCATCAAAGCCCATTCAACACTACATGGTGCCTCACCTGATTCGACTGTTGCGCGGCATTCATCCACTGTATTGAGCGGTGGTGTAGTCAAAAGATTCGAGCCATAGTAAGAATATCCCTCTGGCTCGGAAGCCGCATCAATCCACGAATATGTGAATCCATTGGCCTCGAGAGAATCTCGTCCGAGTTGAATTAAAATCCAAGTTGTAGAAGCCGACCATCTTCCAGGGCCCCATTCGATATCATTAGCAAATGTTCCATCAGAATTCATTTTGCCTCCTATAGGGCCGATTACCGGACTGGACTCATCGTAGGTGAAGCCGCGATCGGTCGACATCCATCTCAACATTGCACCATCAGAATGCATAATCATGCGATGTACTACCAAATCGATGTGAGATTGAGTAAGATTTGGATCATCGAATTGCAGGCATTCGAGTTCACCGCAATCGTCCCAATTTGTCTTAGCAGGAGTTATCTGTCCGAATAGGTTGACTGTGTCGCGTGTGAGCATTGATTCATTTGCCATAAAAGCACGGAAATTATCCGGAAGAGCAAGAATCCCGAGGGAACCCTGTCCGGTCAATTCCGAAATTATCGGGCGAGTAAATTCTGCAAGTGGATCCATATTCACCCGAGCGACTTTAGTATCGATTTCACGCAAAACACTCAGATTCAAAATTCCACCAAGCGGCACTCCTTCACCGACTAATCCTGAAGAATCACCGGGGTAATCTACACGCTCAAGAGAGGAAGGGAGTTCATCAAAAAGAACGTTACCATCATCACCCAAGTGAGGCGCAGTAATGCGATTATCGATATTTGAGGAGTCACGAATTGTGACCATTATTCCATATGAAACCTCGGAAGAAGAGAATTCTTGATTCAACACTTTATCCGCAGTCAATTCTGGCGATTCCATATCGTATGCTTCGATATCGATGGGGGACAAACTCGCTGCTAAACCGGGCAACATCAGCAAAGAAATTACTAAAATTGAAGCATGAGCAATTTTTCGGCGAGGCAACAAAAAATTAGCTACCGACTTAAAATCACGAACTTCGCGCACAAGCCGGCCTCAAGCGCTTTACTTTTTACACTACCTTTGAGCATCAAAGCCCAGATTCACGTAATTTTTCCAATACAGCCCGCTGAGCTTTTGTCAGTTTTTCTGGCTCAGATAAGACGAATTCGATGTCGAGTGGGCCGCCGTCATGACCATGTCCTTGCAATCGACGACGATCACCAATTCGAGTGCCTTCAGGAACTTCAATTTGCACTCGTTTTCCTGTCGGAGTCATGATGCGAACCTTTCCACCGAGTTGCATCATTGTGAACGGGATTTGAACTTCTTGAACAAGGCGGCCATCTTCCCAACGACGACCTTCTTCTGCATCTAATCGAATCTTGATTAGAAGGTCGCCGGGCTCACCAGATGGATGTTCATTGCCCATTTTCTTCAACCGCATTTGCTGGCCATGTGTGGCACCGGCTGGAACCTTGACTGTAATCGTCGAAGTCTTCGAATTAATTCCAATCCCGTTACAGGTAGTGCAACCTTTTGCACTACCAAAAGATTCACCCTTGCATTTGCTACATTTTCGTAATCGTCGATGACTGAATTTCACTTCGGTGCCATTCAGTGCATCGATTAAACCAATATCTAAGCCGGATTCAATATCTGCTCCACGAGGGGGCGGCCCCGCCTCGTGACCGGCTTGTTGACCAACGGTTTGACCGCGCCGACCTCGTTGGTTTTGCCTGCCGCCTGTGACATTTTGATCAAAGCCAAATCCAGCAGATCCAGAAGGTGCACCACCGCGTGAGCCCATGAATTGAGAGAAGATATCAGACAGATCAATGCCGCCGCCGCCACCAAATCCACCTCCACCAAATGGATTGCCTCCAAAAGCTCCGCCGAAAGGTCGTCCGCCGCTGAACATATCTTGCATACGTTTCTCTTCGTCATACTTCTTGCGTGCCTCAGCCGAGCCAATCTGCTCATGAGCGGCTTGAATTGCTTTGAATCGCTCTTCTGCAGCAGCATCATCGGGGTTGCGATCTGGATGATGCTGGCGCGCTAACTTGCGATAAGTGCGTTTGATTTCAGCATCTGTAGCATCCTTCCCGACGCCTAAAATGTGGTACGGGTCATCGGACATTAGCCATTGTCGGGCAGCCGATATTCTTCAACTCTCGGAATGAAATCGTTAAAATTTCAGAAGACATGGCAAATTGGGAGAAATTACTTGCGAATAAGTCAAGATATTGATTACGTTCGCGAAGGCATGGGATTGGGTTGGTGTTGTTTTCGAAACTATGTCGCACACGCAGAAGAGATTGGCGGAGATATCTCAGAATATCCTCGTTTTTTCCTCAAACCAGCCAGCGCGCATGTTGAAGCAGATGAAAATGGAAATAATGTAATCGAATTATTACGAGGCGATGAACATATCGACCATGAGGTCGAATTGGTAGTTCGCCTCGACGATAACTTGCAGCCAGAAGCGATGTGCATAGGCTGTGACACAACAAACAGAACTAGGCAAACCCACGCAAAAGGCAAGGGATGGCCGTGGACAGAAGGCAAGGCATTCAGAGGCAGTGGGGTTCTCGGAACTTGGACGCAGTACGACGAATCAGCTGTACAATTGACACTTTCAGTGAATGGCGAAATAAGACAAAATGACTCAACAAAATTGATGATTCACTCAGTTGCAGAGATTCTAGAATTTCTCAAAGAATGGTACGACCTCAGCCCAGGAGACCTAGTCTGGACAGGCACACCAAAAGGAGTTGGGGCGATGAAAATTGGCGATGAAGTGAAGGCAGAAATGCGAAATTCAGATAGTGAAATTATCAGTAAATTTTACGCCGTCTGCCAATAATGACAACAGGAATTATTCGGGACGCATTCAAAAAGGGCACCATGGACGCCAAATCGATGAAGACCGATTTTGAGTTCAGTCCAAGTTTTACAATGATGACCGCCCACCTAGCTCCTGGCGAGCAAATGAAGGTGGAACCAGGCGCTATGGTGGCTCAATCACCAAGCGTTGACATGAAGTCCGGGATGTCCGGCGGATTGATGAAGGGATTATTCAAATCAATGGTTGGTGGAGAATCATTCATTTTGAATACATATACCGCTGATAATTCAGGCGGCTGGGTGTCAATCTCACCGGGCGCACCAGGCGATATCAAGTCATTCGACCTCGCCTCGGGTCAGAATCTATTCATGCAGGGAGGAGCATTTATCGCTTCGACTGCAAATGTAGAAACCGACACAAAATTACAAGGAATGAAGGGAATGTTTTCCGGAGAAAGCGCATTCTTCCTCAAGGCTAGCACTACCGGAGGAAATGGCACAGTATTTTACACCGCATACGGTGCAATCAAGGAAATCGATATTACACCTGAAAATCCAGTTATTGTCGACACCGGTCATGTTGTTGCATTCAGCGACGGCGTCGATTACAAAATCTCCAAAGTCGGCGGATTAGGATCTGCATTAGTCGGCGGAGAAGGTCTCGTAATGAACTTCAGCGGCAACGGAAAAGTTTGGATTCAAACCCGAAATATGGCATCTCTTGCAGCCAAGTTGATACCATTCTTCCCCACTCGGTCTAATTGATGATGTACACGCGAAAATCGATTGCAGCGGCTCTGTTGCTACTGTTAATCGTAGCACCACTCTCAGGCTGCTTTGGCGGCACGAATGATTCAGACTGCGCCGAAACGGGATATTGGATAGATGTCTCGGTGGATTCACCTTACCCTGGACTTGCCTGTGAATCAGGTCCTTCCAAGACACTTGCAATGACCATTTTCGTCTACAGAGATAACGATGGAGTCGAGTGGCTCATCAACGAAACTTCGATTGACACCGGAATCGAACTGATTAACTCGGTCTACAATCCCTATGGAATCGACTTCGTCCTCGATGAGATAATCTGGATTGATGAAGCATTTCCCGACGTCCAAGACGAGGAAGAAGAGGGGAGTGAGAAGCCGGACACACTCAACAACTCGGGAGAAAACGGAGCGGATTTCGGTGACCAAATCCAAATCTCACAACTCGGTGAGGAATTCACTCAGAATTATAATCCAGCCAATGTCAATATCGTTATGCAAAGTACTGGCTGGGGTGCTTACAGCATGTTCCCGTGGTATTCCCGGGAGTACTACTTCAGTATGGTGCGCGCTTCTACATTCGCAACAAGCCCTGTTCCGAGCCACGAACTAGGACACTTTCTCGGGCTCTACCACACCCACCAGTTCCATGACGATCCAAATTCAGATTCGGACCTCGCACAAGCCTTCGTTTGGGCGCAGGACTGGGTTGAACCAACCGAACAATGCTTCCGAACTGGCGATTTCATTTGTGAGACACCTTACGATTGTTACATCTGGTGCGAAGAGGTCATCAATTGCACTGCGAATGTCTATGAAAGTGAAAGCGACAGGCCGGATCAAGAACCAAGTGAATTTGAAAACTGCACTGAGGAGCAACACAATCCTTCACATGTCAATCTGATGAGTCGTTACGGCGATCGCAGTGAAATTACAGCAGATCAGGGGGCACGAGCCCGTTACTTCATCATGTATATGGTCGAGAACGAACGTGATGGAAACCAACTCGTTCTTGTTGAATGAACCTCTCGCACGGCTCGGAGGTATCGTATGTCCAGCGCACAGCAAGCAGGTGAGATGGGTGCGCGCCGCATTACCAACACTTGGCTAATCGACCACGATGGACAAACCCTGCACGGTGATTTCATCCTCAACGCAGACGGCTCGTATGCGAGCAGCAATGGCGACGAAGATGTTTTGGAAATTATTGACGGTACCGACCGACTAATCACCCGCTCATTCCAAAACTGGCACACCCACCTAGCGATGATTCTCAATCGTGGAATGGGTGAAGGTCTGCCATTGATGGAATGGCTCGAATCAGCAATTTTTCCAGTCGAAACTCGACTAAACCCCAAGCTGATCGAAATCGGCACGCGTGCAGCGGCAGCAGAGATGATTGCGACAGGAACTACGTTCGCCTGCGACATGTATTTCCACACCGGAACAATTGGACAAACACTAGCCGAAACTGGACTTAGAGCGACATTGTGTGGCCCGATAACAGACGGACTCACACCAAACTTCGCACCTGGTTCAGGCGATGCATTACGACATATGGAGAATCTGATTACCGGCCCTTCCCCACGCCCCGAGCGCATTGAGTACGGGATAGGAACGCATTCTGTTTATGTGTGCGACGAGGAGATTCTGCTCAATGGTTCAGAATTAGCAAAAAAAACCGGGGCAACGCTTCATATCCACACTTCTGAAACACGCAAGGAGGTAGCGGATTGCCACGCAGCGACGGGAATGTATCCAGTCGAATACCTCGATTCACTCGATTATTTCACCGATGGAACCACCGTTTGTGCGCACTGCGGGTGGCTGACCAAACGCGAGATGAGAATACTCGCTGGCCATGATGCACACGCGGTTCACTGCCCAACCTCGAACCAGAAACTTGCCTGCGGAGGGACGATGTCCTATCCAGCGATGAAGGATGCTGCAGTCGATGTGAGGTTGGGAACTGATGGTTCGGCGAGCAATAACTCTCTGGATATGCGAGCCGAGGCAAAGAATGCAAGCTTAATTCAAAAACACGATCACTGGAATGCGAGAGTATTGGACCCGATTGCGACTTGGCAATTGGCGACAAAGGAATCCAAAGATTGGGTGACTTGGGATTTAGATGATATTCGAATGAGACCTGTTGGCAAAAATGGGCGACGCTTATTGGCAAATGTGCTGTATTCAGGTGGGCGCGTGATGGATGTTTTTGTCGATGGTGAGGCGTTGCGACGAAATGGTAAGACATTGACCGTTGATGAGCGTGCGGCTGGTGAAGCACTCGATGAGGCAGTCATCGATTACTATGCTGATCTCTGAATCAAAGGGTAGCGTCTGAAAGGGCGGATAGATAGCCGATGAGTTCAGTCTGGACATAGCAATGGGCTCAAGCAAAAACCCATTGATTTAGTCATCAATTACTTAATCCGTACTTACGTTCATAATACCCTACGTTAGCGAATATCATATGGTGAACGAGGTTTATGCAGGTAAAGCAAAAAGTGGGAGCATGGATTCAGTAGCTCCTCTGGGTGAACTGATATTTTTCGGTTTTTGGCTGATGGCTTTTTTACTAGTTTTTACATTCATTTTTACAGCAGCATTCCCATTAACATTTCTTTTCGCAATACCAATATGGATTACTGGATATACATTATTCCGCCTATGGTCTAAATCAACTGTTACTATTGATAGAGAAAAAGATACTCTAGAGTTCAGTCAGTCTTTAATTTTCACACCAGGTATCACTTGGCGCTCTGAATCGAGATCATTATCAGAATTGACAAAAATTCAAGTTGGAATGTCCAGTTATTCTAGACAAATCGACCCTGATATGGAAAGAGGATTATATGAGAGCCGAATGGAATCGGACGAGGCAATTGGCTGGAATCGAATGACAAGTAAGGAACAGTCTGTAGTTATGCAAAAACAAGTAGATTTCTGGCAAATCTATCTTATTGGATATAACAAGGAAAATGAAGAATGGATATTAGATATTTCAGATGCAGCATTAGTTGGTACAAATAAAGTACCAAATACTAAATTCATAAATGAACTTTGCTCGATGTTGGGGCTTCCAGAACCTACATTGAAAGAAGACAAGCCCCAGACATTATTGCCGGTATTCATTATACTTGGAGTAATGATTTCACCGGGAATTTTGATTACATTGGACGAGAGTTTTCTAAATTTAAATGATATATTAGCAATCATATTTTCCTTATCTATTTGGATTTTATCATTTATGTCCCTCGTCGCGTATTTCGTAGTAAGAATTATTTTATCTGTGACAAATCCTGGATTTGACAGCCCTCCACTGCCTGAAGAAGGTCTCCCTGAAGAATACAAAAGCCGTTCCGTCGCAAAAGGTGAGAAGGTCGTGAAGTTCAATGAAAAGTTGTCAAAGATGAATAAGACGCTATTCCTGAAAGAATTGGGACTAATATTTCTTGTTTCTTTAGTGATATCTATTTTGGCAGGAGCCCCCTCTCTCCTGCTGGTAATCTTTTCAGTTGGCCTTTACCAACGATGGAAGGCACATACTTCAGAACATGCACTTGCAGGAAAATGTATTCATTCGGTTGATGGTTATCCTGAGGGCACAAATCTGAAGAAATGGGAAAAAAGATGGACAAAAGGCCCAGATAGTGGCTGGAATTGTTCCCAGACACCTTTGGCGGGTGAATCATATTGCTTGGTTCACATGAAACTATACCAATGGCGCATTAGCGATGGGCGAGGCAACGAAGAACGCCGACCTCGTATGTCCCTTAGAGAGGAACGGGAACAGTTCATCCAAGAGCATTCCGAGATTGCGAAAACCTTGTTTGGAGATCGGACTGATTTGACAGAGGATGAATGGTATGACTTGGCTATGGCAGCAGGGAATCCGGTTCACCCTAACGACAAGTAGGTTTCATCATCGGTTGCAAGGGGTTATCCGAAACCCCTTTGCATATTATTTTCCGATACAAAGGGGATTCAGTGGGTCGATGCAGACGCTACCCATCCGATTAGGTGTGGTCGCAAGGGCCCCCCTTCCGGCTTGTCTAGGACTCCAGCCCGATTCAACGAAGCAGATGCTTTCGGCGAAAGGTTTGCATCTCTCGTGTCCTCCGCTTCACCATGTCCGAGAGTGACGCGGATTCCAACGAGTTCCTAGCAATGCGATCCAGGCTCCTCAAGGCCCTTTCAATCTCGCTCGGATTACTGCTTCTGGCTTCACCTGTTGCCGCCCTAAGCGACGACGATGACGACGATGACGAGGACAATGAGGACGAGTTTGAGGATATAGGAGAGGATGTCGGGACAGTCTCGGCTTGGCTCCTAGGCCTGACTCTGGCCTACTTCGGCTGGAAGAGAGTCCTACCCACTATCCGCAAGCACCTCAAGCAGACTGAGCAGAAGGATCGTCTCAAGAGCCTCAATACCTTGAACAAGAAGGTGCTCCCCATCCACACTCTTCTCGGCGTAGCCGCACTGGTAACGGGCATCATTCATGGCTTGATGATGGATGAGGACGCACTGATACTCTGGATTGCCGTTGCTCTGATGGGGGTGCTGTCGATATCCGGAGGACTGATGCGTTGGAAGTGGCCTCCTAGAGAGGTCAAGAAGGGTGCGAGACTGCTCCACATGCAGCGCCTGCTTTCCGCCGCAGTCGTGATTCTGCTGCTCGTCGGACATGAGATGGTCTAACCGATTAACAGACGATACAATGGTTTCTGCTTAGACCCATGCGATTGGATATAGCCAATCAATGGGCTTTTAGTGGGTCATTCTAGTCGCTACCCTTATGCTCGTCAGATGCCGGGGTAAATACTATACTGAAATGAACAAAGGCTTGTTCATGGTACCAAATACTACTCTTGAAAATCTCTTCAAAGAATATAAGACATCACTTGATTATGATTCTCGTTTAATTTGGGATGAAGGGGTAGTAAAAATTGCAAACGGCCGAATTCCAACTCTTCGGCGTATACTCGTCTTATTTTTTCCAATGATATTAGCTATTATGGGCATGATTTTCTCATCTTCAATAATCGATATATTGCCCGTCTTTACTTCAGATGATGGAACGGTTATGACAGCAAATTATGTATTTTATTTGTCATTATTTGTAGCATTCATGTTAGGAGTTGGAGTTGCACAGGCATCTCTCGAATTTCATCGTGGGCAACGTTTCTTGATAATTAGTGACGAAAAACTTGAGATTCGATATGATAAAAGAAATGTAGGGCCAGGTAGAAATTCAGTGTTAATTTCAGATGTCGCAGCGATTGAAAATTATTCTAGAACAACAACTACTTCTGATTCTGACGGACACTCAAGTACTCGTACATTTTTAGTTACTGGTATCGTTATGATAAATCCAAAGGATGATCGTTCACTCGAAAACACAAAATTTGGAATTCCATTAGTTGAGTTCAGATCAGATACAAAAACTAAATCTGAGAATCTTGCAAATGCGCTAAATTTCTTAATTTTCAGGAAATAAAGATATGACAAAAAAAGACTTTTATCCTTTCATCTTCACATTTACGTTCAATGGTAGAAACCGTAGCTATGAATTAGAAAATCAGAGCCTGATATAATCGATTAACAGACAAATCAATGGGTTTCTGCTTAGGCCCGTGAGTTAGCAATTGCTGAATTAATGGGTATGCAGTCTGTCCTTTCAGAGGCTACTCTATGCTTCATATTGAATCAAAGAATAATAATGGGTTTCCATATGGTTTGTGTAATATTTCCTGTAAATTTTTCCTCAGAATCTTTAATCCATGAGTCTGGCAAGTCAATCCCATATTTTCCAAAAACAGGAATTCCATTATCTAATTTAATTGGGAATTGTGTAATCACAATTTTATCAATTAGGTCTTCTTGAAGGCACTCTGCATTCAGAATACCCCCTCCAAGAAGCCAAATGTTCTTACCAGATTTATTCTTCAAATCACGGATGAAATCAATGGCATTATGAGTTCTTCTAGAGATAATATGCCGTTCAAATTCTGTGAATTGGTCATCTTCAAATTGGTTGATGACGTCCCACGTTCTTCTTCCAATGAGGACACAATCTATGGTTCGCATGAATTCTCCCATCCCATAGTCTTCCGACTCTGAAGGATCAGGTAGCCATTCAAGACCATCATCTTGGGTTGCTATGAAACCGTCCGAACTTGTTGCGATATGAAGAATGACTTGTCGGCTATCAATCATGTGTATCCTATGAGGGATTAGACTATAATTTAACTTAAATCATTGCGTAGCGATAAATTAGATAATCAGAGCATAGTATAATCGATTAACAGACAAATCAATGGGTTTCTGCTTAGGCCCATGAGTTAGCAATTGCTGAATTAATGGGTTATCAGTCCGCCCTTTCAGAGGCTAGCGTAGTTGACAGTCCTGTATGCAACGGTTAGATTGTTACAGATCCATCAATATGGGTTCATACCTAGACCGATTATGATACTATCCATCTACAACGGGTTGTACCATGACCCCTAGTTTACACATGAGTATAGTAGGGGTACGGTGTGAATAGAAAATTAATCCTACTCATACAATTATTCATTCAATCTCATAACTTTTACTAAACTTACGGTAATATGTAACAGCAACCCAAGAACCTGGTGATTCTTCGTCGTCCACTATTACAAAGACTCCAAGTCCTTGTACCAAAATCATCCAACTATCTTTTCTCGGATATACCATACCTTCTGTAAGTTTTAACTCAATCTTTCTTTCTTTGCCCAGAGTTTCAACAGCATATTTTCTAGTCCATCCCATTCTGTCTCTTAATCGTTCAAATACGTGATTAGTTAAATGAATAGTAATCACTTTATTCTTCCAAAGAAAATTATCAATTTTTTGAGTTTTATTCTTCCTTTTACCTTTTTTACCCAAAACACACACATCCAATATATTCAATTAATCAATCTGAATGATTTTATCATCAAGAAGTTGGATTTTTTTCTTGAAACTCATACCGAAATCCCCAGCATCAGAAATATTTATGAAACTTGAAGTGTCAATATCGAGGCCGAAAAATCTCTTCTGAAGTGCTCCATATGATGCGCTTCTTGCCCAGCCAGCACCCCCACCTCCATTCTGGACTTTTTCTACTTCTTTATTCATCCACAATATGCACTCTTCAACACTCATTTTTGAAAACTGTTTACTAACTTGAGCAGTATAAGGTACATCATATAATATAGATTCATTTTCATATCTCATTTTTGTTGATAAAATTACGATAGCACATTCAACATCATAATCGCCTAATAAATTCCCACTTTTTATTCTTATTAGTAAATCTCCGTGCCAGTTATCTTCTAATTTCTGCTCCACTTTCTCCGTTGTACTACGAGTAATAAATGATGAATATTTTTCTTCTCGATCTAATCTTTCGACTTCGATTTTTCCATTCTTAACAGACTTAATTCTAAATTCCCATTCAAATCCTTCTTCCTTCAAAACCGGATGATTGTAAACTTCTCCAATTCTAGCTTTGGCTACAGAATAAATTTCATCCCATAGCCCAGATAAAAATAAAGCTCCTATGTTTTCATTGTAATCAGATTCTAGTGATTCAATTACTTGCTTAATACGTAACATTTCTTCTTTTTTTTGAGTCCTTTTCATATTGTAATTAACTATCATATCTTCAATTACCCTGATTTCCTTCTTATAATTATGATATTTTTTAGTAGAAATATCAATCTCTAGAACTATATTTTCACGATCCTTTTCTTTTTGAGATAAAATAATATTTCCCGAAGATTTGGATAACAGTGCCTTAGATTTTCTTTCCAATAACAAGTCTCTCAATATCCTTCCTCTCTCACCTTTGGGCAGTTCATCCCATAACTCAACATCGTCATCACTTAAGTATAAATTTCTTTTTGGCATATCTAACCCCATAGAGCATGGGGTTATATATTTATTGATATGAAGACTTGCTTCAATTGGTCATAATAAATATCAATAGTAATTTCTCATCAAAATGGGTACCCCTAGTGGATGTATAGGTCTATTTGGGTACCCATCGGTATGAAAATATTATTTGTGCCGGTGTAAACTTAATTATACATTAGTTTTAGGTTAGAAAAGAATAGGCGGGGTCATTTCTTATCATTGAATATAGATATGGATTTATGGCTAAATTTGTTTGATTTGTATAGATTGGTGTTACTATGGGGTTATTAGAAAAGGTAAATTTGGAAAGTTCGACAGAAAGTATTTTTACGGTAAGAAAACATGATGATGGACTTGGGGAGAGACTACTAGAAACTATAGAAAATGAGTCTCAGCCATCTAGTGTAATTTTAATCCGTGAACATAAATTTAATCGAGGAGGGAGATCTCCTAGTGCAATTGTACCCTTAGTTTTCGGAGGACTTTTCATAATCTTCCCATTAGGTATCGCACTATTTGCACTTATCACAGAACCAGTGGCTGGTTTATGTTTTGGTGTATTCACTATTCCATTCTTATTTTTTGGCGGAAAGATGGTTCAAGGACCAATTGACATGTTTCTTAATCCTCAACCAGAGGAGGAAGTAGTCCAGAAATATTGGTTTGATAGGAATAATAAATTCATAGCAATTATAGAGGAAATATACGATGTCGAAGAGGAGGAGGAATATGCTCCTGAAATACTGAAGGCATTTTATCTAGCGAAAACAGACGAAATCAAGGTTCTTTATGATCCACCGAGTGATGGGGCAGTGACTCCGGGAAGTTCTAGAATATGCATATGGGATTCTAATTCAGGAGAGGAGACTTACATTGTAATGAATCTTGAATGGTTTTCATGGTCAGAAAGAAAAATTGCCATTGATAAGGCCAAGGAATATAGTAAAATGATGCGTGTTCAATTTACAGGAGAAGGTAATGAATCAGGAGCTTGGAATATGGATGTAGCTAATCCAGATGGTAATATGTTCTTTATTACTCGTGGCGGTCCTGATTCAATGTACTAGAATAATTACGTGGATTAGGAGATAAGACTTAAGATAATCGATTAACAGACAAATCAATGGGTTTCTGCTTAGACCCATGCGATTGGTTTTCACGAATCTAGGGGCTATCAGTGGGCCATTTCATAGGCTAGCCTCTGAAAGGGCGGACTGCAACCCCATTAATTCAGTCATGTTAACTCATGGGTCTATGCAGAGAAGCCAGTTAGCCTACTTCTGCCCATCGAAAATGCCACCAAATGAATTCCTAACCCTGATCCACAGGCCATATTCGGGGCCTTTCAGTCCCCTCATCAAGGCGACGTACCCAATGAAGGACAGCACGAGTGGAGTGAGTGAGGGACCGTGGATGTACATCATCGCCTGCAAGGTGAAACCCGGATAGACATCAATCTCCGAAGGGTCATCAGGATTGTAGGCGATGGATTCCATGTCTAGGTAATCCTGAGATCCGGTCAAGCACTGTGTATTCCATGGAAACAAATCGTGTGCGTCATTCTGACCAGATGCTGATTGGGAAATTACGTACTGGCATTCGTGAGATGAGTTGTATTGCTCACCATCTACCTCATAATGGAAGAAGAAGACGTATGAGTACTTGTCTGCTTCAAGATCCTGTTCGACCGAGAGGACGTCAGTCTCAGGCCAATCCTGGGACCTGAATTCATCCACTACGCCCAATCCGCCCCATATGGCAGAGAGAAAGATGCCCAGAATGATGCCGACTACGCCGACCCCAATGAACATCATCCGCTTCTCATCGTCGTCGGGGATTGTTTCATCTTCAGATGGAGCATCTTCCATGGCACGACGTATTCACCCGACTAATTGAGGCTATTCCCAACATTGATACAGAGGGCAACCTATTATTCAGAAAATTATGAATGGCTTGCGGCAAGTAACAAAACTCCAAACGAATGACTTGGTTAATGGATTAAACAAGAGATTGATTAGCCAATCCGGAAGCCTCATTATCCAACTTCCTAAGCGAAATGCCCGTTTTGAATTTCGCATTACTGAGCCCATTTGGCGCTTCCATTCATACTCGTATTCGTGAAGCGAAGCACCGTTGTCAAGATGGTTGACGATGGCTTGGCCAGCGATACGTCCACCAATCATGGCAATTGTAATTCCTGCGCCATTTGAAGGAAGAACCATTCCGGCCGAATCACCAACGAGAAGATAATTATTTTTTACAAACGAGTTGATTGTTCCAGACATCGGGAGAGAACCGGCTCCTCGGTAACTGACTTCACCTTCATATCGTCCAACGAAATCATCGGTGAAGAGATTGAGTGAACGCCCTTTGGCGAACTTGTTTTGGATGCCCACACCGATATTAGCTCCACCTTCCTTGGGGAACATCCAGGCATAACCTCCCGGCGCCATACTGCCAAAGTGAAGTTCGACCGCATCTCCAAAATCACCATTCATCAAAACAAATTTGACCGGTATTTTTAGGCTTGGCTCATTCCAATGACTACGGCGGAGTGGATCATTATGTCCGCCTGCACCAACGATAACACGAGCGGTGAAAACGCGTCCATTGTGAAGGCGGACACTCTCTCCTTCAACCGATTCGACCCGAGTGCCGGTGAGATAAGTTGCACCTTTCGATTTTGCTAATTCAACTAGCCATTCATCATGTACAATCCGATTCAACATCAGACCATCGAAAGGGAACCGCAGTGGCTTTCCAGAAGGCGGAACAAGATGCATCTCACTAGTTCGCAACGAAATTGCATGTTTGGGAGTCTGAAGCAGGTCTTCGAAATCTGGAACATCCGGGCATAGACGTCTCATCTCATCATTTGTAGGCACTAACTCACCACACTGAAGTGGCGAGCCAATTGATTCTCGACCATCGATTACAAGGACATTGCGTCCACCTTCTGCAACATATCGAGCAACCGTCGAACCAGCAGGTCCGCCACCAATAACGATAACATCCCAATCACTCCGGATTTCAGAATTGGAAATATTTTCGTTTTTCGACATATCTTCACCTCAAATTGAGACCGAAGCCATACCTCATACTTTTCTAGTACGGCTACGTTTTGCAACATCTGCCATCAACTCAGTAGACGAGTTAGAATCGATCTTATTCAAGTGTTGAAGAGCCCGGTCAACATGATTTTCAATCAATTGATTCGCATAATCGAAGGAGCCAGCCGAGGCCAATAATTCGACTAATTCTTCCCATCGATCATCACCAAAATTCTGTAATACATCTGCAAATTGTTCACGCTCAACGCCATGAAGCATAGTCAGAGCGTGAATTATCGGCAGCGTCATTTTACCCTCTAAGACATCGCTACCGCGAGGCTTTCCAAGAGAAGTATCGCCAGTCAAGTCAAGTAAATCATCAACCAATTGGAAAGCCCGGCCTACTTCCCAGCCAAATTTTTCTAGCGCGTTTACTACTACTTCGGGTGCTTTTGCGAGCATTGCAGCACTTGCGCAAGCGGTCGCAAAAGGACCGGCTGTTTTTCCATCGATAATTGCATAATAATCCTCTGGAGTTGTACCTAAATCGCCAATATGGTGTAATTGCAAAAGTTCACCTGAAGCAATGTTAGCACAAGTATCAGCCATTATTTCGACGATATTAGCATCGTAACGACCACCTAGTCCAAAACCCAGAACAAATAGATAATCGCCAGCAATTATTCCCTGTGCCAAGCCATAATTCGCATGCAGAGTTGGTTTTCCTCTTCGGGTTTTGGCAAAATCGTAAATATCGTCATGAACTAAAGTTGCGGTATGAATCAGTTCTGCGGCGATAGCTAAATCCATCACTTTATCATTATCTTCGCCGCCGGCCGCTTCGTAAGCTAGCATAGCCAAAATCGGCCGAAATCTTTTCCCACCGGCGAGTAAAACTTCGCGAGCAAGAGCCATCGCCGGAGCCTGAGCACCAGACATCCGTTTCTGGACAAAATCCTCCAGAGCGTCGTCAATAATATCGCGTCGGCGAGACAATCGAAGTTGAGTTTGACGGAGCGAAGCCATGGTTGAACGTTCTCGTTGTTAGGGGTCGCATATATCAACGGGTGGCTAACCGGAAGGACGGGTACAGTACGTGCTCCCTCCCTCGAGGTGGACGCTATGATGGAACGAATAATGCTCGGAACTATTGCTACACCATCATGTCCTGTGGCTGATTATATGTCACGGTTTCTAGATTCTGGTGATGCCCCAGACATTGATATTGACACAATAAATGTTGAAAATTTTGAAATCGCTTTAGAAAAATTACAGAATGGAGATTTGGACTTAGTAGCACTTCCAGCATATCTCCTTCACGGAAAACTACTCGCAATGAAAAGCGCAGATTGTGATGTGCTCGGCGCTCGTACACCTCGCCAACCCAATCCGGTTTTAGTTTCTGAAAATAAAATCAATTACCAGCCGAAATCGGCGATAATACTTGCCGAATCGGGAATCACTCGCCACCAATTAAGACGATCACGCAAAGGCTTGCGTGTACTATCATTAGAGGCTTTTGCGCGAATTTCAGAATTAGGAGAGGTGCCTGAAGGTGAAGCAGAACGAGTCGCTTGGATGGAAGCTTTACGCGAGAGCGGAACTATTGATGGATACATTATCCCTCGACCTATTTATTCTGCATTGAATTTGAATGAACGCCGCCACGCACTATTGCCTGATCCACACAAGCGTGGCGATTCACATTTTTTACCGCCAGCATATTCTGATTTAGTGATTATTATTGGTCGTCGACTCTTTCCTTATAGCACAATGGAAAAAATATCAGAGGTAGAAGGAGAGTCGATATGGCATGTCCAAAATCATTTTGTTGGCAGTTTGTCTATCGAAGATGTTGATGATGTTGGAATAATGGTTCGACATCGGCATATTGCTGCTATTATGAAACAAGCCGAAGTCGAAAAAGATTTGACGATGGAACAGGCATTTCATAACACAGAAGGTGAAGTTACAGAAGGAAATGTATTGGTTGAAATTAGGATTGAATCATTGTCTAGTGATGGTTCTCGAACGATAGCGATGAATAGAGTAACACCTCATGCAGATTTACCTCATTCGACGATTAGTGCCGGCAAAGATTGGGTCGTTTTATTACGAAATGCTGTGATTTCGGATATTGATTTCTTAAAACAGCAATAATCTGCTAAAATCATCATTTTTCTACACTCGGCGAAATATATTGAGTGGAGAAAACCGGCTCGACTTGCTATTGTTTTGCGGAATTGATATGATACCGAAGATGTGGCATCGGTCGAGAAGTGAGAAATTTGCAAGTTGACAGAGTACTTTTAGACACGCTCTTTAGAGCGCGCTTAATGGATCTTCGGCAACGCGCCGAAGATGTCGATTTGGCAAAATCTGGCTCAGTAGAAGTGATTCGAGCGCGATTAATTCAACACCAAATCTTGGGTGATGATGATCTTTCTTGGGAAGGAATACAATCTATGCCTCACAAAGAAATCGGTGAGGTTCTGAGGATTTTTGGCATCAAAACATCGGGTTCCCATAAGGAACGCCGCCAACGTCTTTGGCTACATTTGAATTTCGATTCTCGGCGAATGACTATCGAACGCCTCGCCGAGATTGACAGAGAGAGATTACATGAAATGTGTCAACGACTCGAATTGCCATTAACTGGAAATCGAACAGTATTGATGGGACGAGTCGCAGGGGTCCTTACAAGCCAGGGTCAAGGTTGGGGAAGAATCAAGCGGAGCTTGCGTAGAAATGGATTACCGGATGTTGTTGAAGAGCAATTTATGGAGCGGGATAATCAGCCTAATTCAGTCAAAATTCGATTGGATTTGGATCAGACATTCGATGAAATTGAATTGGAACCTGATGAAACTGTTGAATCCGATTCAATCATAGATAATGCGGAGATGGCTGCTCTAGAAGATGCGCACGATTCACTTCTCCTAGGTTTCGAAGATTCTGATTTTGAAACTCAAGGTGCGATATTAACTATTCAAGCCAGAGTAGCCGATTTGGATAGAATGGTAGGAACAATTCTACGAGGTCACGGCGGAGTTTGGGGTGATTCTGAAACCGATTTACTTCTCAGATTAGCAAAACGCCGCGGTTGGCCACTATCAAACCCAAAAATTAGTCAACGAGTTGGAGAGGTTGGAACTGATATGGCCGAGATTAAAGGGGCAGAACTCAAGAATAGTGAGGAAGAGATTCGAACAGTTGATGATGACATCATGAAGAGAATTCGTAAGAAAATCTCAGAATCTCAAACATTGATTGGCGAAAATGAAAATTAATCATTCGAGAATTTGGAAGAAACCAAATCTCGGTTCTATAATTTCACATTTAACATCACGTAAATCGTCGATAGCATCCTCAGCGACCAGTCGAGAAAATCCTGCTTGAACTGCAGCTAATACTAGAGAATCGTATGGAACTCCTTGGCCTTGATCTGCAATACTAATTGCAGTTTTGATCACATCATCGACATTTCCATCGGGCTCGGACGAAGTTGTTGGAGTGAATGGAACTCCATCCATCACCGTCGATTGTTGTGGTTCAGTTGTTGTAGTTGGCTGAACATCGAAACTTTCAGGTGGGGCGGCCTCGAAATTACCTGAGGTATTCATTGCCATTTGTAATCCTTGTAATACTCCAACCCGATAGATTTCCGCATCGAACTCACCATAATGACCCCTAGCAAGAATCATTCCGTCAACCAAATCCCTTGGAACCCCAGCAGCTTCAAGGCCGGCTGGTGTCAAATCGGATTCAAGAGATGCTACTTGAGCATCGAGACGGCGAAGGGTTGCTGCAGCTGTATCGACCAACCAGCGAACATAGGTTTCTCGCTCGACAACACTGAATTCCTCTGCGCGGAAGGATGTGAAAATTCCACCATCATCTGATTCGAACCAACGGGCTTTGCCGACGACCATCATTAGGAATCGATCACCTGCTTCGAATCGATGAAGTAATTCTTCAATATCGGCGTGTAATTCTGGTTGAAAAGCAGCGATATTGAATCGATGCGTACCACCGGTAGCATCACGGAGATGTCCATTATACGAGGGACCATTATCGCCCTCTCGGCGTTCCAGTCTATCGATTACACCACCGATGAGAGCACGATTTATCTTAGCACCGAGTTTGGTGATAATGAAGGAAGGATCGTATTCACCAGAACCTTCCTCAGGTAGGTTCGCATCGGAATATTCCTGAGCAAAAATGCGGATTGCGCTCTGACGAGCATTGCGTCGTGTAGTCTGTTGAATCACATAACCACCCCCCACTTTTCCATGACGGATTTGGCAGCATCTTCTGCACTTGTCGAATCAAAGGTCATATCTTCAGCCATTATCATCGCTCCTTGTTCATCGACAAGAGCGCGACCGTTGATAACGACATTGCGAGCAAGCAGCTTTTTTCGTAAATCTGCGACAAATCCTTCTGGCCCTTCTTTTGCTATCTCAGTTTTCACAGTCTCTAAATCAATGCCAAGATAAGATTCCGCTGGTGCTCTAGCGAGAAGAAGAGAAGCATTGCTAACACCATTGTCTAGGACTAATCGCAAACGCAAGTCTTCATTTCCTCTTTGAACTCCATGTTCAGCACAAGCATCTTCACGTAGAACGCGACGACATTCGGGGCAACGCTGAATAATTCCTGAATCGGATCGGACTGCGACGATAGTGCCAGCAGTCGTGATTCCACGACGAGAACCTCCTGAAACCAATTCAGTCAATTCTACATCAACCCAATGATTTGCTGGGTCGATGGACTCCCAAGGTTTGTCTTCAAGATTAGAAATCTGATCTAATTTATCGATGACTAAATCTGGTGAGCCTTGCCAATATTGTACACGTGCATTAGTCAAATGGAGAAAATCTCCAGGTTTAGGTTCGATTTCGCACCATGCTGTCAACCGGCAGCGACCGGTAGGATCCATGACATCGCCGCTACGGACGATGCGCTCTTCACCCTCAGCATTTGTAAATGTCCGAGATTGCCAAGATTCGACTTGAACTGTTGTGATGATATCTCTCATACCATTCCTTAAGTCGGCGATTTTGACCGTAGTCGGTTCTGAAAGTACTTCTGTACTCGCGAACGATTTGTCGTGAAATATCTCAATCATTGTACGATCATTAATATTGATTTCTGGAGTTTCCCTGAATTTCTTAACCATTGCACTATCTATTTTCACCAATGAACCAACTTCGTGTTCAATTGGCACCCAGGATAGGAAACCAATGCTTCCTGTTGAATCTGCCAATCGGCCACGGACAATATCAATCGTACCACTGCCATCACGCTTGACGATAACATCGGGTTTGCTTGCAATAATCCGAGCGACGACATTGACGAAGCCTTCTTTCTCAGATGCTTTCTCGATTGTTACGGGCTCATCTGAAATCGCTGGAACAGCAGGCCCACCCTCTCGCAATATTGTAACCCGAGATGAACGATTGATGTTTATTGAGCGCTTGTCATTCCATTCGTTGACCGATACGCCTTCGAGACGAACGATTGATGAAGGTGCCAAATTAGCTCCATGATCTCCCCAATCCTTGAAATCCCAACGCTCGCGTTTATCGGAGGGTTCCCAAGGATTATCTTCAATCCATCCGAATGCAATCTGTTTTTCTTCGCCGCGAACCATTTGGATTCGTGGCGTATATGTTACTACTGAGACCTCGAGTGTGACATTTTTATCATCCGAGCCGAGGTCTGCAAATCTGTCAACTTTCTTCTCAACCCTAGCCGGTTGAGCGAAAGTTGTACTTTGCTCTTGACCGGAGGCAGCCTGGAATTTTCGAATAACAGACCTAAGAGCATCCTCAGGCGGAATCAAAAATTCTTCCTCGTACCGCCTGAATTCTTCAATTATCTCCGCTTCATCTGCTTCTTTACATTCTTGTTTTACGACAGTAACCTGCGCGCTATATTTATCATCATCTGACATGGTTGGTTCACCTACATCAGTCAGAAAGTAACGAGTCTACTTGAACAACCGATGCAGCTAACCACGAGACATTTTCTCGAAGCATAACTGGAGCATGGGAACGACGTGCATTTTGGGGTAGACTCAACACTTCCAAACCTCCGGGAGACTGTTGCTATCGAGTCGGTCTTTGAACATGTGCATTGAATTCGCTGAAATTTGCACCGACGCTGTTTTGTTTCGATACCGTTTCAGATGAGTCGATGAGTGCAGGCGAGATGTGCAAGTTCGGTATTTTAACCGCTTCAGATCGAGCGAGTGCTGGTGATTATGAAGACATTTCAGGCCCTGCAATCGAAGCCTTTCTTTCTGAAGTATTGACTTCTCCTTGGCAGATTGTCCGAAAATTAATTCCTGATGAACAATCTGAAATTGAAGCTGCAATAATCGACTTAGTCGACAATCACAACTGTTCAGTTATTGTAACTACAGGCGGCACTGGACCTGCTCCGCGAGATGTGACTCCTGAAGCCACCGAAGCGGTTTGTCAACGAATGCTTCCAGGCTTCGGTGAGCAGATGAGATCTATTTCCCTACGATATGTCCCAACAGCAATATTATCTCGACAAACAGCAGGAATTAGAGACGAATCGCTAATTTTGAACCTTCCCGGTTCACCTCGCTCAATTCGAGAAATTCTCGATGAAATTTTCGCAGCTGTACCATATTGCGTCGACTTAATCGGCGGCCCATACATCACTACAAATCCCGATATTGTCAATGCCTTTCGCCCTGCACATGCCCGCCGTGAAAATTAACGAAAAAATTTGAACCCTTACTTATGCAAATTATTATGGTTTTTCATGAGAAAATTCGGTTTATACTGACGAATGGTTCATGACAGGCACAGCCGCCGCCCGGCCATGGCGAAAATGAAAAGTGGCGACGTTGCAAGCGATAGGCCGGCTGACGAATTGCGTGAAATTGAGGTTACAATGGACTTCACTCCAAACGCTTTAGCTTCGATTCTTTACAGGCAAGGTGACACTACAATCCTCGCATGCTGCACAAAAGCCTCCTCTCTCCCTCGTTGGTTTCCTCGTGATTCACAACGCGGTTGGGTTCATGCAGAATATTCACTATTGCCGGGTTCGACCGATTCTCGTTTCCGCCGTGAGCGTGGCGGAGCAAAGGGTCGTACCCAAGAAATCGAGCGGCTAGTCGCTCGTTCTCTGCGCGGAGCGATTGATCTCGAACAGCTTGGACCTCATGCATTGACCATCGATTGCGACGTACTGAACGCAGACGGCGGAACTCGATGCGCTTCGATTACAGCGGCTTGTATAGCACTCCGTCTTGCTGTCCGCCGACTTATCGAATCCGGCGAATGCCTACCAATCGATTTGCGTCCTACCAAAGAGCAACTCAAGAATGGTTGGACCGCACCAGAACTTTCAGCAGAAGAACGTGCTGCGCACGAAGCCGCAGTTATCCCTCACGATGTTGCAGCAATAAGCGTCGGTCTAATCGGAGAAGATGTCTACCTCGACCTTGATTATATCCTCGACAGTAATGCAGACGTCGACATGAATGTGGTTATGACAAATGATGGTGAGTTTGTCGAAGTACAAGGAACTGGAGAAGAATCTACATATTCACGAGATCAACTCAACGCATTACTAGATTTAGCAGAAAATGGAACGAAATTATTGCATGAAATGCAGAAAGATGTTCTTGAAAACGCTAACTGAAACCACGGAACAATTGAAGTGGAAAGCACGGTGGCGATAGCGTTAGGGGACTGTAGCTCAGTTGGGAGAGCGCCGCACTGAAGATGCGGAGGCCGCTGGTTCAAGTCCGGCCAGTCCCACCAACAATTCAAACACTGAATAATTATTGTTTTCAACCCACTAAAACAGGTGGCTGAGGGCTGAGCCGAGGATTCACCTTTCTTGGAAATGTATATCCCTCACTACCATACTCGCAATCCATGCGAAACAGGTCAATACTGTGTATTCTGTCAATCGCCCTGTTGCTTGCCGTCCTCATGGCACCTCTTGCAAGTGCCGAGAGTGGTGATGAAACAATCACGGTGAACCATGTGGTTCTAGTTGACACACCTCCGCACAAAGAATGGTCATGGAATTACAGTTACCAGGTTGAGGTCAGTGACCTTCAGATGGATATGAATTATACTGCCGTAATCGACATCGTTCTTGTTGAGGATACTTCGTGGGGAGGCCTTGATTGGTGGTGGGACATCGATTGGGAAGGTGGCTATGATGAAGACAATGATGGATTCCATAATCAATTCAATTTCACATTTTCACTACAGAGTGGATGCTATCGCATATATGCCAATCTGTATGATAGGGCAGGTGACATAGAAAATAGTGCGCCAATTGGATCCACCGCGAACTTTGATTTCGGTGTGGGAGGTATCTGTGAGGATGGTGTTTTCTACTCTATTTTCGATAGTGATGGAGATGGATTGGTTGGCAAGCAAGACTTGTACTGCCCTGATACACCACAAGGCGAGATGGTTGATGAGCATGGTTGCTCTGAATCAGATTATGCTCGTTTGTCTAGAACAGGTGAAAGTGGAAATGATGACGAAGCAGCAAGAATCCCGGGCTTCGGGCTCCTCCTCAGCATCACCGCAGCACTTGGGGCCACTCTTGTTGCGACTCGCCGTGAGTGAAACTCGATTCCAAGCCAGTTGCATCGCTAGCCTATGATCCGATACTGCTTCGATTCGGACTCCATCCACCTATCCATAGTCCCAATCCTATCATTGCAATCTGGACGAAAAGCCTCACTAGATGTCCAGTCGGAGAAAGGGAGGCTCCATCACCCAGCTCAATATCATAAATCCACATGTATAGATTAGCAGGATAAATTAGGACGAGGAAGGCAGCGGCGGCGTATCCTGAAATCTCCTTGGTTTGAGGTAGTATCAATCCAAGTCCCAGCATAATCTCTACCACACCACTTGCTAAGACCCAAAATTTGGGTGATCCAAGTATTGACGGAACTATGGGCTCAAACCAATCAGTATCGGTGAAATGCAACAATCCTGTGTATAGGAAGAAAATACCGAAAACTGTCGCCAAGATTCTTCGCAGTTCCATACAATCCTATTTCCAGTATACACGCTCTTTCAGAACAAATCGTCGTCATCGTCGTCTGCAGTTTCAAGATCCATCATTTTACCAGCCTTCGGAGCGGCTTTTTTCTTGCGAATGACCGTAGTTTTCGTATCAGCCTTAGCCTTCTTTTTTCCAGCATCCTTTTCCTTGGCTTGCTCAGCATTTTGTCGGTCCTCTTTCGCCTGCTTTTCCAATTCTTCCAATTCTTCAGGCGTCATTCCGGATTCTCGTGCGAGCTTGACTCTGCGCTCATCACGAGCACGGATTTCGAGTAGTCTCTGGCGAGCCTTGTCATAATGTTGCATCATGTACATTGCATCGTGCTCGAGAAGTGGAGAATCAGAAATAATCGTAATATCGAGCCAGTCGCCTTCCTCAGCGAGATATTCTGCGAATGGTTCGAATTTCAAATCGGATTTCTTGATTTGTGTGTAGTGTAGAGCATTACCCATGCGGTGTTCAACGCCAGCAAAGTGGCAGAAGAATTTCTTGCCACCGTAAGTTTCGCGGACTTGGTCGAACAGTTCCGCGTAATCTTCACTGGTCTTCATTCGACCATGGCTGCGAGCGTGAATGTGTGCCATGTTGATGACTGGTACAGTGCCTTCGACGTGATTGCATACCTCGAGAACTTCTTCGACGGTTCCCCAGAGTTCTTGTCTGCCCGACATTTCAATTCCGACAAGGGAAGGTTCGGCTTCGTGAACCCATGGAAATGCTGCATAATCTTCCTCTTCCTTCGCATCTCCCCAAATCGAGTGGACTCGGTCAACAATTCCTGAAAATATGTTTGCTACCTCTTCATTCGCCTTCGTCCCAGGATCCCACTCACCATAGGTCCCGACGTGGTAAGTTAGATGACGAGCATTGAGAATTTTACCCGCTTGCATGCTCGATTCCATCTTTAACAAAGTTCGATTTCTCTCTCTTCGGTTTCCGAGTAACTCTGCATAATATGGACCGTGCATGTTCATTTCAATATCTGAATTCCATGATAAAATTCCAGCCTGCCAATACTGATCGAAGTGTTTTGGCTGGATGGTTCGGACGGTTTGAATCTCCATCGCATCGAGTCCGAGGACGGTAATATCGTCCATACCTTCAACGATAGTTCGACCCTTACAAGACAATGGCACTCCGGCCGGACCCATTCTTAGTGGCATAGCATACGCACCTCGCGAGCAGACCCAATGGGTGTCCATACAAAAGGGGTTGCGCTCCTATCCCTTTGGAGTAGGTACAATTCTAATGAATAAAACCTGTCAATAGATTGAAATATATACCATTTTGAAAAATTCAATCAAGATAGTGCCGCTGACTCGACACCAGCGGCACCGGTTCCAGCACTCGGTAAATTGCTCAAATATCTGGCTAACCATTCCAATGGTTCCAATCTATCTTTGGTTTCTATTTTTGTCGAGCCGAGAGCATGTTCGATGCTTGCCTTTCTCGTGCCTGGGTCATAACTACAGACATGAGGTGTTAAGCCGCGAAGGCGAATTTTATGCAATAATTTTTCTTGGTGAATTTCTTCTATTTTTGCTATAGCTGCGAGCGCTGCAGGTGTAAAAAATAGCACATGAATTTGACGAATGCGCTCGATGACAGCTCCCCAAGTTTCTCCCAGTTGGGATGGATTTGTTGGAATATCAATGAGCATCACAACCCTTGCCCCTTCTAATTCACCGATAGTCATACCAGCACCCCAAGCGCTTCGTGGCGATTCTCCCAATAGGGTGGTTTGAGAGGAATTCACCAACCAATGAACCCCGAACGTCAATTTTCGCCAGTCGATTTCACCATGATTAAAATCAGCAAATTGAGACCCATCTGGTGAGGTGACATAGGATGATTCAGCACCTATCTCAGAACAAAATGAAAGCAATTTTTGGACATTATCTTCGGTGTTTGGTGCTCCAAATCCGACAAATTTGACATCGCTTATCGCCATCGATAATCAATCCATTTTCCAGCGTAGCAATGCGATAACTCCACCTAATCCTAAGAGTTGCTGCGCTGAATCATGCTCTTGAGAAGATTGAATCACATTCCCTCTTGAAGCCTCGACTGTTCCAACAATTTTTTCCCAATCTTTTCGTATTGATGCGTCGGGACTTCGCAAAAGTGCAGCATCGATAACCAAGGTTTCGATAGCACCGGCATCGGCAGCCTCTGCGATTTGTACCTGCCCGTAAGCGACTGCCCCATTAGTTGAAATTCGAGCCAGCCCTTCCTCGATGGATTTGATCTGTTGAACCAAAGCATGCTCACCGAGAACGGCATCTGCCAATCCTTCTGCCAATACTTCGTTGGCACCGGCTCGACCTCCAATCGAAGTTGCCGAATTCAATATTTGATTCTGAGCTCCTTGTGAGCGGAGTTGACTCTCGAATTGCTCACGAGCCAAACCTGGACCGCAAATAACCAATGGAACTCGGTCAGAGAAAATCATTCGAGATTCTTTAGCGACACGCTCAAAAAATCCGCGTCGGACACTAGTTGAATCGTCGGCCCGTTTTCCACCACCCCTCATCGAAAATTGAGAAACTTCTCGAATACCGTGCGTCGAAACTTGATACAAAACAATCTCATCATTTTCGACCACTATCAAAGCGGATCTCGCTTTTGAACCAGCAGACTGCGCTTCACGTAACAGAGTTTTGTCGGATTTTGGTAATCCTCCGGGCATCGTCAATTCGATCTCATCTCTCGGCGAAATAATGTGAGTATGATGTGAGCCGATGTCAATTTTCGCTTCTTGGATTATTCCGTGAGCACGTAAATTGTCAGTGAATACCGCAAATTCAGTTTTTTCGACCTCGAGCACTATCCACATCGGCTTGCGTTCAGCACTCTTCGCTCGCCCATCATTTTGGGTACCAGTAGTTGAATCACGACGATGTGATAGCATCCCTACCGAACACCCTGGGCGGCAAACTTGAGCCAAAACCCAGAGGTCATCCTCTGTCTCAACACGAAGTCGAACGCCTTCATCGAGCCGCTTGACCTGTCGCAAATCACCACAACCTAACCGAACACACCGGTCAATAGACCGTCATCATCCATGTCCATGTCCATGGCCGCAGGTCTTGTAGGTAGCCCAGGCATTGTCATCATTGAACCGCAAATTGCGACGATAAATCCAGCCCCGGCATTCAGGCGAATCTCACGAATAGGTAGAGTAAATCCTGTCGGAGCGCCGAGTTCTTTCGCCTCATGGCTGAATGAATATTGAGTCTTAGCCATGCAAACTGGAAGTTTGTCAACGCCCCACGACTTCAATGTCTCAAAGGACCTGAGGGCCTGAGGTGAGAAATCAACTGTGTGAGCGCCGTAAACATTTGTAGCAATGCGTAGAATTGTCTCTTCCACACGCATTCCTGAATCAACGATAGGAGTGTATGGTCTTCCCGCTTTTTCATGATCAGCACACGCCGAAACAACAGCGTCGGCAAGATCACCAGATCCGGCTCCTCCCTTAGCATGACCTTCAAAGAGAACGACACCTTTTGCGCCGGCTGCAACCGCTTCTTTGCGAATTGCTTCAATTTCAGCATCAGTATCTGAAGCGAAGCGGTTGATTGAGACGATAACTGGTAAGCCAGTCATAGAAATATTACGGACGTGGCGACGCAAATTTGTCGCCGCTCCGGCTTGGGTAGCCTCGACATTTTCAGTTTCTAATTCATCGACTGGTGGACGCTTGCCGCCACCGGTTGAAAATCCGTCACCGTGCAATTTCATAGCTCGAACGGTGGCATTTATGATTACACAATCAGGCACTTTTCCAGAAGCAACAGCCTTGATGTGTAATGCTTTTTCAGCACCCATTTCAGCACCGAATCCCGATTCGGTGACAACATAATCAGCACATGAAAGTGCCAAATCATCGGCAATAATTGAAGAGTTTCCATGCGCGATATTAGCGAATGGACCACAGTGAACGAAGGCAGGATCTCCCTCGAGGGTTTGAACGAGATTTGGCAATAGTGCATCGCGCAATAATAGAGCCATCGAACCAGCAGCGCCAAGTTGCTCGGCGGTAACCATCTTTCCAGTATTCGAATTAGCGATTACAATTCGACCGAGGCGAGCTCGTAAATCTGCATAATCGCGAGACAAGGAGAGAATCGCCATTACTTCACTTGCAGCGGTGATATCGAAGCGATCGGTTCGCACAACTCCATTCATTTTTCCGCCAAGACCGATAGTAACCTCGCGTAGAGATCTATCGTTCATGTCGATGACTCGTGGCCAAAAGATACGGTTTGTATCAATATCCAACTCATTTTCTCGATGAAGGTGATTATCGAGAATTGCAGAACACAAATTGTGCGCAGCGGTTACTGCATGAAGGTCTCCGGTGAAATGCAAATTGATTGCTTCCATCGGCAAAACTTGTGAAAAGCCACCCCCGGCAGCACCGCCTTTGATGCCGAAAACCGGACCCATCGAAGGTTCACGGATTACACATGCTGCATTGTGGCCACGACGGTTCAAGCCTTGATTCAAGCCAATCGTCGTGACGGTTTTCCCTTCACCAAAAGGAGTCGGATTAACTGAAGTTACCAAAATTAGGAAACCTTGCTTTCCACCTCGCTTCGATTTCATGGACTCCCAATTGACTTTAGCAATTGAAGACCCGTGCATAATCAGGTCACTGCGCTCAAGTCCGAGCTTTGCTGCTACCTCTTCTATAGGGGCAGGGGTGGCACGTCTTGCTATATCCAAGTCACTATCCATCGACCAATCGGCTCTACTGGCTCACTTGAAACCTTCATTTGGAACAATTCACACGAGAATCTGTGGCAATACCAACATACTGGGGAATCGCAGGTTTCCCTATCGCTCACTCGATAACACCAAAGTTGTTCACTATCGTTGGCGAATCGCTCGGAATGTCTGGGTCTCAGTGTGTTTTTATCGAGGCTGAATCGATAGATGAATTTGAGGAAAATATTGCCGGCCTCGACGGAGAACTTTGGCTGAGTTGTACAGCACCACTGAAACATTCACCACAAACTCGATTGGGAGTAAATGGACCAATGGGTGTTAATGCTGTAAATCAATTGAAACGGGTCGATGGAAATTGGTCGGCGACAAGCACGGATGGAGTAGGATTTATTGCAGCTTGTCGCCATATCGGCATCGAACCAAATGGAAGCACTTTGCGAATGCGCGGCGGTGGTTCAGCAGCGCGTGCAATTGCTGCAGCTTGGGCAGATGAAGGAGGCAAAATCATCCCAATTGAAGGACGGCGACCATTGGTCAGCGGACCATGGGATGGAGCGATAATTTTCGATGGTGAAGAAATTGAAGCCGATATCGCCATCGACCTCGATGCGGCTGCTGGGGGCGGAGAATCCATCGAACTTTTAGCAAAAATACAGGTATCAATTTCCTACGGTGAGAAGGCAAGTTCTGATGAGTTCGCAGTTATTATGGTCGCTGCTCAGCATCTAGAAGCATGGAAAATGCTCTATGCACCGGAAAGAGCAGCTGATTTACTCTCGTTGTCACTCCTCCTCAAAAGACTCTCTGATTTCAATTAAATTCAGAATTAACAATGGTGCGATAAGCAGCCACCAAGTTATCAAAGAACCTGGCCCAATGGTTAGTTTACCATTGAAGCCAATCAACGATTCATATCCCGGCTGACCTTCTGCAGGAGCGTTTTTTGTGACGTTGTCTCTGCCCTCTTCATCCAGTAATCCTAGATCAAATCCAACTGATTCATAGGTGAATTGGAAACCTTTGGAAGAAATGCCAAATCCACTATCTTGTTGGAAATGAGCGAATTGATTGACTTCAACCATTTCTTGAGCATTGGTGTCAAATCCTCCTGTTGATGATTCATCACCACTCTCATCACCGCCAGAAATTCCAAAGTCGGTGGCTACCGCTAAAGGAATAGCGATTATGATTATCGAGATTCCAATTACCCAAGTAACAACAGTAGCAATTCTGATTGAGCGAATCGGGCGTACAAGTGACAGACAAATAACAGCAAACATGGTTATCATTGTCAATTTTAGAATTCCTCGAGTCATATCAAGACATGAGCCCGAGCAGGCTTGGTTATCCAATGTTAACTCTTCTGAGCCACCACCTGCTGAGTCACTAGAATTATTTTCAGTGTCCGTTTGTCCAGGAGATACATCCTCTCGATTAATCCAGTATAGTAAGAGAGGAGTTGAATTATCTATCGAAAGTTCAAATGATTCTTGATTACTATCAATAATATATTCCGTCGTGATAGTTGGCTCCCTCTCAATCCCCTCTGAGTAGACGCCAACTGCTGTAATCTCAAACCAAGTACTCGACCAAGAGGTAAGAAGGAAGAGCCCAGAAAGGACAATTACAACCAACTTACGAGAGTTCATACAGCCAAGCCGAATCAGTCATCCTTTCTAGGCATGAGTATTGTAGCAGCACCTAGCATCGAGATTACGGCAAGTACACCAGGAGCTGGCAGAGAGCCTTTTTGCTTGTTCAATTCAGGGTCATCCCAATCGGAAATTCCGTCACCATCATCATCTTGATCAAAGTAATCAATAACACCGTCACCATCTGTATCAGTCAGATCTAAATTAGGGAGATAATCAGGACCTAAAATTTCGTATAATAATGAATTGTCATGTTTTGATTCCGGCGCAATATCTCTGAGTTCTGTAATCCCTAGAATATCTATTTTCGCAGCTCTTGCATTATCGCCATCGTAGTATTGGACATTGAGATTGATATCATGTTCATTGACTCCGAAAATTGATGGGCCAAGTAGAAGTTCCCCTGAATTCAAAACCGCAAAACCAACCACTCTTGAATCATCTGTAGTCCAAAATAAGAGCGCACAGGATTCTTCTAAATCAAGAACGGGGTCACTAGGAATATTATCCTCCAATAACTCATCGAGTTTTTCAGCGAAGGTTCCCATGGTCTTTTCCAGATTAGATTCCATCAATGCCTCCATCATACTTTCTAACCTTTCAAATTCCTCTGAGCCTCCCATTGAATCATCATTCTCGTCTGAGCCGTCTGAACAATCAGCCTCGCCATCATTCACCCAAGAAGCAGGTATTTCCTCTCCGTTGTCACATACGAAAACGCCATCGCCTCCTCCACCGTTCTCGTCGGAACCATCTGAACAATCAACCTCGCCATCATTCTCCCAAGAAGCAGGTATTTCCTCACCGTTGTCACATACGAAAATGCCATCGCCGCCTTCGTCACCAGAAATCTCCTCCATCCATGATTCAATCTGCTCTTGAAGAACCGAGGACAGTTCCTGTATTCCATTGTCGAAAGCCGGGGCGAGTGATTGAGCCAACATGACAGCCATACCTGGTGATAATGGAGCGGCTAAACCACACTGAACCTCTACGGCAGTGTCATCTATAGTCAAGTCTTCATTTCCACTAACTGGAGGACAATCCCAATTCCATTCAGCCATCTGACCCTCTATATTTTGGAAATTTTCGGAAAAGGCACCTTGTCCTGGCACATTGTCAGATAATTCAACATTGAAAGTGTCAAGATTCACTCCTATCTCCTCTGTCGGGATACCACTAATTCCTACCGATAAGGAGTAACCAGTCAATGTGGTAAATGTACCTTCTATGATCCCGCCTCCTGAGTTGAACTCGCCAGACTCATCTGAGCCATCGTAGCAGTCTTCCTCTCCATCGTTAACCCAGTCAGCAGGAATCTCCTGGCCGCTATCACAAACGAAGATTTGCTCTCTTTCTTCATACCCCTCTTGCCAACCAATATCTTGGTCTGGAGTCCAGTCATTGATCAAATATGGTTCCCCTTCTAACCAAGTTGAGTAGATGTCATCATACTCTTCCGAGTTGACCAAATCCGTAATCGCCACATCCAGTGCAGTGAGGAGTTCGTTGTTGCCCTCCCTGAGAGCCACACCCATGTTCTCTTCAGAGAAAGTCGTCATGATATCGCCATCAACTGACAATATCGACGCATCATGCATGGCATAATCCACGTCCCCATTGTCTAGAGCCATGATGACTTCATTATAGGATTCATATGCAATAATGGTAGCATCGGAGAAGTAGTCATTGGACCACCAATCACTGGTTGTTCCAGACTGGACTGCTATCGTCGTCCCTCCAGCATCCAATTCGAAGACATCCGATATCGTAGGTGAGCCGTCAGCGCCGATTACTCCCTGGGCGACTGAGACAAATCCGCGAGTGAAGTCGAGAACAAAGCCTCGTTCTTCGGTTGTGGTCATCGCCGAGATGATTGCGTCGCACATTTCCCCACCCATAAGGTTTGGAATAATTGGATCCCAATCTGATTCAACTGGTACAAACTCCAGATTCACGCCGTAGTGCTGCGACAACCTGTCCGCTAGCGCGGTGGAAATATCTACATCAAATCCTTCGAGTTCGCCATCGTTGTCATAGCTTTCGAATGGTGGATAGTAGGGGTCCACGCAGTATCTGAGCTCTCCAGTTTCCAAGATGTGACTTAGTGAGCTTCCCTCAGATGGCTCTGGATATGTTTCCGGCATTTCGCTCGGTGGGGTGTATGTGCCATCAGCTTCATCAGAACCATCATAACAATCAGCCTCGCCATCATTCTCCCAAGAAGCAGGTATTTCCTCTCCGTTATCACAAGTGAATATTCCATCCTCGTTGGATTCAGATGGCTCTTGGTTGAGTTGTTGCAAGTAGTCAAGCGGATGATCAACTCTCCATTCGGATGAAAGTGAAGGCACCTCCATGGAAATTGAGTATCCCAAATCTACCTCAGGAGCCTCAACTTCTCCGGCTGCTATTACTTGAAGATTCATCGAGAGGTCTGCAGCATTACTGACAACTCCACTCATTTCCAAATCCGCTCCATAAACCAGCAAGTCGGAATCGACGTACTCTACATATGTAGCATCGATTACCAATACCATTTCTTGAGATGCACTATACCAAATATCAATGGATTCGTTATTATCTATCCATGCTGCTGTAAATCCAACATCAGTTAGTAATCCATGACGGACAGTTAACTCAGTTACTCTCTTGGTGACTTGATGCGTATTGCCATGAATATCCTGAATTTCTACAGTTTCATCATCATCCCATGACTCAATAAAGAAGTGACTAGAACCACTCAATACTTGATCAGAGTCGAGATCAAAACCAGCATAATCTGCTGCTAATTCAAGATCCTCATTGACGGCATTTGTATCTACACCCGTCATATCGAGAACATCATCTTCGAAGTCACCCCAATCATAAGAAATACCCCAAATTGCAGAATCGGAGGGACCGACTGCTGCTGCAGTGGGGGCAATTGAAGTCAACAATAAAAGGCATACGAAAGAAGAGAGAATCCTCTGGTTCATGATTCTGTAGGAGCGACTGAATGACTTGAGTCTTTTGCCGGCAGAGGTCAGAGTGGAATGTTTCCATGCTTCTTTGGAGGAACCCATTGGCGCTTACTTCGAAGCGGCTTCAATGCCTGAATCAACTTCTTGCGGGTTTCAGCCGGTTCGACAACATCGTCCAACCAACCATTTCTCGCCGCAACATATGGATCACCGAACTTAGCGCGATACTTTTCTACTAATTCCGCTTGTACACTCACCTTATCATCAGCGGCTGCAATCTCACGCCGATGAATAATATTCACCGCACCATCGGCGCCCATCACTGCTAATTCCCCACCAGGCCATGCGATATTGTAGTCGGAACGGAGATGTTTGCAGGACATAGCAAGGTAGGCGCCACCGTAGGCTTTTCGTGTCACCACGGTCAGTTTAGGCACTGTCGCTTCGGCGTAAGCATAGAGCAACTTCGCACCATGTCGAATAATTCCACCCCATTCTTGCACCGTTCCTGGGAGAAAACCTGGCACGTCAACTAAGGTAATTACTGGGATGTTGAAAATATCACATGTGCGGATGAATCGGGCTGCTTTTACCGATGCGTCAATATCGAGGCAGCCCGCCAAAACTTTTGGTTGATTTGCGACGATTCCAACAGATTGTCCATCGAGTCGCGCGAAGCCGATGAGGATGTTTTCAGCAAAAGTTGGGAAAAATTCGAGGAAACGTCCTTCATCGACAATTTCCTCGATTACTTTGACCATATCGTATGGTCGATTTGAATCGGAAGGGACGAGATTTGTGAGTTTGTCACAGGATCGGTCCCATTCGTCACCAGATTTGATGTTGAGAGGTTCTGCGAGAGTGTGATCTGGAAGATAGGCGAGGATTTCAGCCGTAATATCGATGGCATCATCCTCGTCATCTGCGATTAAGCAAGCGACGCCGCTTCTGCTTGCGTGTGATTGTGCTCCGCCAAGTGTTTCTTGATCGATTTCACCGTTAATAATTTCTGGAATGAAATATGGGCTGCGCATGAACATCTGTCCGTGTTCAGCGCTGAGAATGACAAAATCAGAAAGTACAGCAGCAAGGGCGCTGACACCAGATACCGCACCTAGAATTAGCGAAATAATTGGGATTCTACCCGAACAAGCGACAAGGATGTCGAGGAGTTCTCCTGTCGCGCCTAATGATGGAACGCCTTCGTGAGCACGCTGACCATCACCATCCCAAATTCCGATTAATGGTAGTTGGGATTTTTCTGCAAACTCGGCAACTTTCTTGATTTTCCTCGCATGCATTTCACCCATTGTTCCGCCAAAGATGGAGTAGTCTTGGGCGAAACAAACGATTCTTCGACCATCCATCATTCCATGTCCGGCGACAACTCCGTCACCTAATGGCTTGAATAAATGCATATTATGGTCACCAGAACGATGTTGAACGAAGGCATCTACTTCGACAAATGAGTTGGGGTCGAGAAGCGCAGTAATGCGTTCTCGAGCTGTTCGGCGGCCTGATTCACGCAATTCTTTAATCGAAATCAGGTCACCAGGATTCAATGAAGATTGGCGCATCGAATCGAGTCTATCACTCGGAGATGCGCCGGTCATGACCCGTCCCAAATCGCTCGCGGTTCTTCATAGACGCGGAGGAGGAGCCTACGCTGAAAATAAGCCTGAGCAACAGATATGACACTCACAACTAGTCAATATCACTCAACAAAGCCAGGCCAATTACGCATATAATTCACAAAAATCGGACTGAGTCCTTGTGAGAGTAGGTGTTCTTCTGTGAATGGTGGTCGTTGTGGGTTATATTCAGGGTCATTCAAATTTGATGCCCAGTTTGCATGTCCGATTCCTGAACGTGCCACTCCGACTAAGTCAGCGCCCTGCTCGATGACCTCAAGAGCCTGTTTCGTTGACCATATTGCTCCAGCAGAGATAATCGGAACTTTTCTCGAAATTTTCTCAGCGAATATCTCGGTGATAGGGCGGGGATCATCGAAATGAGCTGGAGGGACAAAGCAATCCCAGCAAGAAATGTGGATGAAATCGAGGCCTGCCTCAACTAGGAGGGTGGTGAGGGAGAGGGAATCTTCCATTGTTACACCAAGTTTTCTGTACTCAGGTGAGATGCGAACTCCTATCGTAAATTTCTCGCTCGTAGATTCTTTGATTCTTGAGATTATTTCTAGAAGGAAGCGAGCACGATTCTCTAACGAACCACCCCAACGATCCTTGCGCCGGTTCGTTTCGATTCCAAGGAATTGACAGATTAGGTACCCATGAGCTCCGTGAATCTCAACTCCATCAAAACCAGCCTTCTCACAACGAGCCGCAGCGGCAGCGAAGGAGCCGATGAGAGATTCTATCTCAGTCTCAGTTAATTCCCTTGTTTCCCCAGAATCAGAATCGCTAGTAGGATTTACACTCGAAGATACCGGCTGAACCCCGGTCAAGCGCTGAGGACTGCGCATTCCACCATGGAAAATCTGAGCCAAAGACACAGCGCCTCGGTCACGAATTTCAGTAGCAAGTCGAGTCAATCCCGGCAATTGGTGGTCACCCCACACACCCATCTCACCGTCCCAACCTTGGCCTTCAGGGACCACGTGAGAGGCAGCGGTAGTGACAATCCCAAAGCTGCCTTCAGCCCTGCGGAGAAGCCACTCTATTTCTTGCTCGGATAAAGTTCCATCAGGATTACTCTGTTGGTTAGTCATCGCCGCGAGAACTGAACGGTTTCGAACCTCAATACCAGTCCTTGGGAAAGAAAATGAATCATCAGGCCTAGTCATACAAACTCTCCTGTTCAATGGCGAGAATCATCGGGATTCTCACCGCACAAATCCTCAAGCCAGCCGGAGGAGACTGTTTCGCGCCCACCGTCTCGGCTGAGCAAATGATGTAATTTCACTAATCCAGAACTCGGTGGGCACAAAGAGCCGTGACCAATTATTCCAATTTCTTGCTGATCGCGCCCCTTCGAATAAACATCCAAATGAATCGGCCCGTGAATTGTTTGAGTGGTTATTACTGCAATGCCACCCGAATTACAATAATCTTCAATCGTCAAACGCAGTTTGAGGTTTTCAGGGGAATCATTTTCAGGGTTTTCAATCGGCAAATGACCTAAGCCTGTCCCATGGAAATACATTGCATCATAGCCGGCATCAGCAGCGGCTTGAACCAAATCTGGTTGAAGGTGAGCGCCGGCGACGAACTCAGCGATTCGCACATTTTCATCGAATAATTTCGGTGCAATTGCCTCGACTCGAGCATCGCTAACCTCTGCTTCACACATCTCAATGCTCGGACCTGAGCGATCGACCAATACATAGGCGAGAGCATCCTGATTGATTGACTTGAATGCATCACGACGAGACGAATGATATTTGCGAGTCGCACAACCAGGGAGAACAGCACATTTTCCATCGGAAGAATCGGCGTGAAGAATCACAACCGATGAATCTCGATAGCCGCTGGGTTCTGGCCCATTTGCGGCCCAATGAACGGCTGCAATCAGGTTCTCAGCGGCATCGGAAGAGCCGCGATCAGGCGAGCGCTGCGAGCCTGATAGGACAATTCGTCCCGGTGGTCGTCCACCTTGTCCAGCCCATCCATAAGACATTGCAGCTGCTGAATAATGCAATGTATCGGTGCCGTGAGTAATCACGACACCTACCGCGCCCTCAGCAAATGCTTGAGCGGTTGACTCCAGCATCTTATTCCAATGCCGAGGACGGATATCATCCGACCACATATTACCGAGTTTGACTGCGCGTATGCGAGCGATAGAGCGCAGTTCAGGAACAGCATCTAGCAGTTCATTCGGTTCAAATCGAGCGGTGACAGCGCCGGTTTTGTAATCGACTTTCGAAGCGATTGTACCACCGGTGTGAATAAGATAAACGAGGGGAAGTGACTCATCTTGAGGAATAATTTCGGGTACTTCTTCCTCGACCATTTGCACTTCTTCAAGTAATTCTATAGACAAAATATATGATTCTGGAAAAGAAATATTGTAGCCATTTACCAACTTCAAAGTCACCAAATTCGGACCGGCTGCAGGTAAGGCAAGTCCTTCGTGCGAATCCTCACCTGACCAAGTCTTAACGACTATTTTCACAGGAGTACCAGGCTCCGGCCAATCAACCATGCCTGTGCGTTGCACCCATACTCAATGAAACACTCGCTCGACAATCATCCCATAGTAGCATAGAGGCAGATTACTATCATGGACGGTAGTACGACCATGGGAAGAGTCGGTAAACTGTCTGTGTAGCCTCTAAATTTGGCACCTGCGACTGTTAGAAGGAAGGCGGAAAGTCCTATTGCAGTACCTTTCAATATAGCCTCAGTAGCTGCAATATCATCAACATTGACGCTGCAGTATAGATTAACCAGTCCCAAAGCTAGAACTCCTCCACCGATAGCCATCCTACAAGCCGACATTTCATTGCTGTCGACCCCTTCGACATCTCCAAAGATATCCTTGTTGAATCCAACAGGATCAAAATTCATTTTCAGTCCAATAAGTAGCGCTACGCTACCTACGATTTGCATTGCTATGGTATGTTCCATGTTTGTATTAAAATTGGAAGGCAAATGAATATTTCTAAACCTAAAACCCTCAATGATTGTGCGAAAACATCATCACAATAATGTCGTTGGCAAATAGCATGAAAGCAATTGGATTAATGCTGACGTTATTGATGATAGCGAGTTCTTTCGCCGGTTGCACTGTTCCAGAAACTATCGATGAAGGAGGCATCATCGCCCCAGAAGAAGCAGGTTGGGGAAACTCAACGAGAGTCATAATGAGTGTTTCCTGGACCGATTCATCGAATATTAGTCAGGCGGGAAATATCGCTCTCGATATTTGTTCAAAACATGCCCCGATGCATGCAGAATCATTCATCCTTCACAGTGCAAACGGTGCGTATGATAACGCAATTTTCCATCGTGTAATAGATGAATTCATGATTCAAGGAGGAGACTTTGAGAACTACGATGGAACTGGTGGGTATGCAGCAAAATACTTCGGCGTGGGTACTGAAGCCGACCAGGGTTCATGGAATATTCCTAGTGAATTTGATGACCGATTAACGCATAGTGAAGGAATTCTTTCGATGGCAAGAAGTAATAATCCTGACAGTGCTGGAAGTCAATTTTTCATAGTCGACAAATATACGACTGCGAATTGGTTGGACGGTGATTACACAATATTTGGACGAACAGCAGATGCAAATTCACTTGATGTGGTCAACGAAATTTCACTCGTCAACACAAGTGGAAACAAACCCGTTCACGATGTCACGATAATTGCAACGACTAACGAGCCGATCTCTGGCGATACCGTCGCTCGTGCTTGTCAATTTATCGAATGAATTCGAAAGGTGATTCGATGACGGTAGAAGTATTCGAGACAGACCGTCTAGCCAAGCGTAACGTCGCTGTGTTATTCTATGCCCAAGCGATTCTCGGCTCGCAACAATCAATCAATATTATTCTCGGTGGATTGGCTGGATTCGCCCTCGCTGGAAACAAAGCTTTGGCGACATTACCAATTTCAGTGATGCTTCTCGCATCGATGCTTTCCACAGGCCCAATTTCTCTGTTTATGGGCAGATATGGTCGGAAAGCAGGATTTCTTATCGGCGCAACTTCCGGATTAATGGGTGGGGTTTGTAGCGCCGGAGCATTATATGTGGGACGATTTGACTTGTTATTGGTCGGAGCAGCATTCACCGGAATTTTTCGTTCAACTCACGGTTATTTCAGATTTGCAGCAGCCGATACCGCCTCTGAAGAATTCAAACCGAAGGCGATTTCATTAGTTTTAGCCGGAGGTTTGGTCAGTGCTTTAATCGGGCCGGAATTAGTCCGACAGACTACATTTCTAATCGATTCAACGCCATATGCTGGTGCATATCTAGCCGTGGTTGTGATTAATGTACTCGGAGCTTTAGGAATATTATTCCTCGATATCCCGACACCACCACGAAAAGAAAAAGGTGAGAAATCCGGACGGGATATGAAAGAAATATTTAGTCAAAAGAAAACTATCGTCGCTGTAATATGTGCAATGGTATCATACTCTTTGATGACACTTGTAATGACTTCGACAACATTGGCGATGACGAGTTTTGGATTCACAACAGCACTAGCAGCCGATGTGGTAAGATGGCACATTGTGGCAATGTTCGCACCGAGTTTCTTCACAGGAGCAATCATCGTTCGATTCGGTCATCTTCGTGTAATTTCAATTGGATTATTTCTACTCGGCATCGCCGGTTTTATCGCAGTTAATGGAGTCGGAATTGAAAATTTCTATCTATCATTATTTGCCTTAGGAGTCGGTTGGAATTTTGGGTTTATTGGATCTACAGCTCTGCTGACAACAACGCACACGGTTGAGGAACAGGCTAAGGTGCAAGGTCTGAACGATTTCTTAGTCGCCGGATTAGTGACTATCGCTTCATTTGGTTCAGGAGTAATTCTCCACGCCTATGGTTGGACATATGTGCAATATGCAATGATTCCAGCGCTCACCATCGCTGGAATGGCGGTTGTTTGGTTGGCTATCTCAAATAGACGAGAAGAAAAAGCAAAATTGCTAATGAAATAATTTCGGATACGAATTCGCCCTTGAGTTTATGGTAGTCGGGCCGTTTCGACAATCCATGAAAGCTATCGCGCTACCCATGGTTCTTCTGATGTTGACTGCCACACTTGCCGGATGTACTGGTGGAGACCCTGATGGTGGAGACGGGACAGATGGCATTGATGTGGAAACTTTGAATCAATTGATTGAAGATAATTTAGAGGACTTTTTGAATAATACGAGTGTAACCGTAAACCAAGATTTCCACTATTACAATAATACGACTTATGTCATTGATGACTCCGAATATGTAACCAATAACGAGTTCCAAAATACAACAAATATCGATGGGGGAGAGATCACCAATAATTACGAACAGAATGATAATTCGAATACTAGTTATCAATTAGGTGGAGCAACTTTTGGCACTGGCGTAAATGGCACAATTTCTGGATCTAATATGATGTTTGTTGCCCATATTGAATTTACAGCAATGGATTTATTCCCCGATTATGAAACAATTGATTACCGAAATAATACATTTAGTTATAATTGGACATATTATGACTATCTCACAAATTCTGAAAGAACAGATATTTTCAGTTTCAATTGTCAAGTGTATTACCTAATTGGGAGCCTTTCGAACGGGTCTACGTTCCAGGTATCTTACTGGGAGATGGTGGCGAACGGAAGTGGGGGTGACAATTACTGGAATGCATGGGACAACGAGTATAATTCAACTATCGCAGATATGCTCGCTAACGCAGGTTATGACCATTCAGTGCGTTCAATTTGTGATGAAAATTACATTGCGGCTATGCCGATAAAGGACGGCACGGATGGATGGCAATACAACTTCCTGAGTATCGACATACCACAAGGATATGCAATTGAGTATCTACAATTGAACTCAGAACATTCATACTATGGGTGCAGTTCCTGGCTCTCTTCTCAGAGTTGTACAGATTCGTCATACCACTACCAAATTGGAGTTCAGGACTTCTACAACTATAGCGAAGGTGTTCACCCGGGATATCAAAACTGGTATTATGGTGGATGGGATAACATAACAATTGATTTCGATATGAAATTCAACAGATGCGATGATGCTGATGGCAGTTACGATCATAGCTACTGCCGTTATTCTCCAGCACAAAACCCGGATGGACCTAATCATTACTACAGCGCGTACTGGGGATCAGGATATGGATACTATTCTATGTGGCCGACTTCGGTATACGAATTCACGTTGTACTACCAATTCGTGCCCGTGGTTCCAATCGAGTAATTTGGAATCTTGAAGATAATCTAGGTTTTTCGATGCGCATACGAAAACGCCCCTGAGTTTATGGTAGTCGGGCCATTTCGATAATCCATGAAAGCTATCGCTCTACCCATGGTTCTTCTGATGCTGACTGCCACACTTGCCGGATGTACTGGTGGTGACCCTGATGGAGGGGACGGGGCAGATGGCATTGATATGGAAACTTTGAATCAATTGATTGAAGATAATTTAGAGGACTTTTTGAATAATACGAGTGTAACCGTAAACCAAGATTTCCACTATTACAATAATACGACTTATGT